>Ga0105048_10000070_pt1 | contig 129239 bp, 111 predicted proteins | sample MAT05_FD_78382 | JGI IMG/M metagenome (GOLD analysis project Ga0105048, IMG submission 78382) | Freshwater microbial communities from Lake Fryxell liftoff mats and glacier meltwater in Antarctica - MAT-05 | ecosystem: Environmental > Aquatic > Freshwater > Ice > Liftoff microbial mat | place...
CGACCGAGGACCAACCGGGCAACGTGTTGTATCCCACGGCAAAAGCGCCACCGGGTTTCAAGGTGCGACTGGCAAACTTCCAGAGGGCAGCCTGATTAGCGCGACTGATCCACGCCAACAACCCCTGACAGGTGACGTAGTCCGCCTTTGCGCGCAGACTCGCCTTGGCCAAGGTCATGCGCGACAGTTCGACGTTTGGCAGCTTGAGCGCGCGAATGAGCTTTTTCCCCCGCGCAATGTGACCCGCTGACGCATCAAACCCGAAGAAGCGTCCCTCAGGATGCGCGACAGCATTCATGTAATCGCTGGGTCTTTATGGTCATCCTTTCAGTCCGAGCGCGTGAGCCGCATACCACAAGGTGTGCGCCAGCAGCCCCGCCAGCGCCGCATCGCCACCATTCCCCGTCGCTGCACCGTCGACATCCACAAACTCGGCGGCGATGCCGTTGTCGAGTGGCGCGCGACGCAACCAGGCCAATACCTCCGGCGCGTCGGGTCCAAGCAGCCGCGCCAATTGTGGAAGCAACGCGCCGGAATCGTTGGTCACGGCCCGCACGGAACGGCGGTACAGCGAGTCGTCGCGATCGAGCGCTTCATACAACGGCAACCACAACAACGAACCCACGGGATCGTCTTCGAGCGACACACCTCCGGCCAAATCAATCGCTGACGCGAGACGGGCTTTGCCCCCGCGATCGACCGCGAAATGGCGACGTAGCGCGGCACGTACGGCGGCCGGGTCCTGCACGTTTTTGGCGGCCTCTTCATCCAGGGTGCGCTTGAGGATATCGAGTGCCAACGCCACTACGGCATTGCCGTGTAACGTGAACGGATGCGGCGCAGGTTCGCCGGACGGCATGACCTCGGTCGAGTACAGCGGAACCTGTTCGTCACGACGCGCCGCAATGTCCTCGGAGGAGAGGTACAGGGTGTCGGCAATGACGGGCTCCTCGACAATATGGTCGTCTCCCGAATCGCGAATGTACCGGTCCGTCGCAATGGCGTACGCGGCGGGACCTTCGAGGGTGAATCCTGGCTGAAATAACGTCCCGTCCATGTAGTGCACGCCCTGCCCCGGGGCGTATCCATGCATCTCGCAGATACGCACCAACAGTTCCCGCGCGAGACCCGTATCCGCCAGTTGTACCGCGGGCAACGTCCACATGAGCGCTTCCCAATCGCGCACGGTGCACCCCGCGGCGTGCCACGGCGCGCGCGAACGCACGAGATAATAGTGCGCGTCATCAAGCGCGCGACCCACGCCATAAAAATACGCGAACAACAAGTTGCGATTGACGAGTCCGTCCATCGCATCGCTGCCCGTGGTCTGCTCAAGGCTGGTTAACGCTTCGCGGGTCGCCGCCAACAGTGCGCGCCAGCCGCGACGCCGCAAGACCGCTACGGTCGCTTGCGCCCCATCGCGTTCCGGTCCAACGGCGAGATAAAACGCGCACTGCGTCACCCCGTTGGCCGGCGCCTGCAACTCGCGCCGAATGGAAAAGGCCTGCGGCGTTCTTGACGGCGCACCGGGTGCCTCGAGCACCGCCGGTCCATCAGCACCAATCGCAATCGCCGCCAATCCCGGAATGGCCGTTCCCTCCAGCAGTAACATGTCGTCCATGCCAATGCTGACCTGATGATCATCATCAAACGGACGGGCGGTGCGCACGCGCTGCTGCCGGTGACCCAATGCGCCTTCAAGGGCCACGTCGACGGTGATGGTTTCGCTGCTGCGATTTTCGATGGTTAACGCATAGACCGCTCCCGCCATGTCCGCATCACGCCCGTACGGCGCAAAGACGGTTCCGCGAACGAGCAGCGAGCCAATGGTGCACGTGAATGTGGGCAGCCAGTGAATGGCGCGCTCCCACGCGATGCCCTCGTCGGCAAGTGCGCGCACCTCGCCGTTGACACGCAACACTGGGCGCAAAAGCGGAATGCCCTGACCGTTCGCGAAATCAGGCGCACCCGCAAACTCGATGGCGGCCCGTGCGCCTCGATGCAGCACGCCCAGCCCATGAATGGCGCCATTGGCCGGGTGGATACACGGGAGCGTCAGCCAGTGGTTACCGGTGAGCTGCCAGGGCAAAGTTGGGATCTGCAGGGTATTCACGGGGTGTTAGGCTTCGTTGACGGTGCCTGCTCGGTCGGCTAATCTAGCTGGTTCCCCTTCTCCCGTGCCCATCAGGTTCTGCGCCCACATTCGAACGACTGTCCTCACAACTCGGCACCCCAGCTCACTTTCGTGCCCAGAGCTCGGCTACGGGGGGCGGGCCAGCGTCTGCGGACCATGTTGTGGGCCACCCTGCTTGCAGCCCTCCCAGCCGCATTATCGGCGCAGACGAGTGCGGGCGTCGGAGACGACGCCGTGCCCGTGCCCGCCCGTGGTGCACGCATTCGAATTGGGGGACTCTGGGATAGTTACGACTCACGCTTTGCATCGACGGCGGGTGGCGGGTCGAAAAAAGGCGGCCTGTTTGATGGCTACGCCCGCAACAGCTTTGGCCCGGCGGACTTGCCAATTCTTGCACCGGCAGAGACCGACATTCGCTCGCTGAGTGGTCTTGGCAACTCGTTCTCGCTTTCGCTCGGCGCGCTGGAAGCGAAAGGCGACGTGAGTCGAAGCATCGTGCCGTTTCAGATTGACTACGGGGTCACGAACCGGCTGTTCGTCACTGTGGTCGTGCCGTACGTCGAAACAACGAGCAACAGTCGCTTTGTTTTGAATCGTGGCGGTGAGGGCGCGACTGTGGGTCTCAATCCCGCACGTACAGCGCCGGCGGTACGCACCGCCAACACCAACGTGGTTCAGCAAATCGCAGCGTCGCGCGCCGCGCTCGGTGCGGAAATTGCCCGGTGCGCGAATGTCGCGGAAACGGGCGGTGGCTGTAGCGCTCTTCGCGCCAATCCGGCGGCGGCACAGACGTTATTGACCGCGTCCGGTTCATTCGGCTCGGAGCTGGGCACACTGTACGGCACCTCGACCGTCCCTGGCGCGCCGGTCGTACCCATCTCGCAGTCGAGTGTGCAGAAAGCGATCGAAGACCGGTTAACCGCATTCCGCACACAGTTCATAGGGTTCGGCGCAAACAACCTGGATGCAAGCAGCCGGCCCGTTGGTGCTTCGGTGATCTACGGCTCGGCAGGGCTCCAAACAATTGCCCAAGACTCGGCATTCGGGCTCAGCCACGACGCCTTGGCACTGGGCGGGCGCGCCGGAATGGGGGATGTTGACGTGGCCGCAACCTTTCTCTGGCTCAACTCGCGGGGCCCATCGCAGTATGACCGCCTGAACGTGTCACAACGAGCGGTACGCAGCAGTATTACTGGCGGATTTCGATTCGGTACGGCAACCGGCGGGCGTTCCGGCAGTCCGTTCGATTTGCCGACCGGCGACGGAGCGAACGCGTTGCTCGCGAAGAGCACCACCGATTATGTCTGGAACCGCGCACTGTGGATTAGTGGCACTGTCCGATTTGTGAAACCACTGGGCGACAATGTCGTCACCCGTTTCCCGGCGCTTGACGACACCACGCTCTTCCGGCCCTTCGGTGAAGTGCGCTCAGCCCGACAGCTCGGCACCCGTACCGATATTGAGATCGCACCGCGATATGGCATCGGGCCATCGTTCGCCCTGTCTGCCGCGTACACCTTGTCGCGGCTTGGCGAAGCGACGCTGGACGCCGACCCGGACGGGCAGCGACAGCTGGTGGAGGCAGGGCTGTTGACCATTGGTTACTCGACGCCAGCGCTGACGGTGCACTCCGTGCAATTCGGCGCTGCGTATTCCACACTCAGCGCCTTTACTCGTGGTAAATCGCGCTGGCCGCTGGAAATTGTGTACAGCCACGGCCGGACCGTCGCGGGTTCAGGCGGCGTGGTGCCGGCCTCGGTGTTCGACCGGATTGAGCTGCGAATTTACACGCGTTTTCCGCGCCGCTGACCAGTTGTTCCGGCGGCCCCCGACGCCGCACTGCGCGTCGACACCGCGTCCACAAGATGTTTGCCATGCGAAGCCGCCGGTGCGGGTGCCGACACATCCAGCGCACCGCGATCCAGCAACTCACGCGCGTGCGCCCGGCTCACTTCCCGATCGGAATCGCCGCCGAGCATGCGCGCAATTTCCACGACGCGTGTTTCCCCCTGCACGACCACCGTGTCGGCGGACGTAACGCCCGACTGATCGGACTTGTGCACGACCACGTGGTGATGCGCGCGCGCGGCAATCTGTGCAAGGTGCGAAATGGCCAGCACCTGATGATGACCAGCAACCCGACGCATCAGCGCGCCAACCTGCCAGGCCACGGTGCCACCGACGCCAGCATCCACTTCATCAAACACGAGGGTTGGCGTGTCCTGCAGTCGCGCGATCACCGTGCTCAACGCGAGCATGATACGTGCAAGCTCGCCGCCGGATGCAACGCGCGAGAGCGGGCGCCAGTCAGCTCCGGCGTTGAGCATCACCTGATACACCACCTGCTCTCTGCCAACGGCACCGATTGCTGCTTGCGATTCCAGGGTCACCCGGAATGCGCCTTCCAACATGCCAAGCTCGGGCAACAATTCTGACACGGCGGTGCCCAGTTGCACGGCCCCGCGAGTGCGCCGCGCCGTCAGCTCGCGCGCGGCCTCAACCAGCAACGCACGCGCCGCCGCCAGTTCCGTCGCAATCTCTCTGTCACTCAATTCGGCGCCGTCGACAAGGTCCAACTCGACCGCGGCGGATGCCAGCGTGCGGCGCACCTCTTCAAGTCCGGGCCCGTATTTGCGCGTCAGCTGCTGCAACACGTCCCGCCGCGATTCCAGCGATGCCAACCGAACCGGATTGGCTTCCATTTCCTCGCTGAACGCGCTCAGCTCACGGGCGATTTCATCCAGCGAATAACTTGCTTCATCAAGCGCAGCAAGCCAGCGCTCCGCGTTGGCGTCAAAGCGTGCGAGAGTAACGAGGGTGCGCCGGACGTTCTGTATTTGTGCAATGACGGCACTCTCGTCACCATCCAAACCGGCGGCGGCCTGTGCCGACCATTGCCGAATGTCCTGCGCGTGCGCGAGCACGCGAATGTCAGCCTCGACGCGTTCGTCTTCGCCATCCAAAGGTGCCGCGCCGGAAATTTCCTTGACAACAAAACGCAGATAGTCTGCGCGTCGTACGGCGTCGAGGCGTGCAGCCTGCTGCGCGGCGGCCCGCACTTCAATTTGACGCAACCGCTCGTGCAACCCACTCACCCGTTGTGCGACTTCTCCAGCGTCCGCAAAACGATCCAGCACTTCGCGCTGCGTTTCCGACTGCATGAGGAACTGCGTTTCGTGCTGCCCGTGCACGCTGACCAGCATGGCACCAACGTCGGACAGGACGCCCGCGGTAACCGGCGTGCTATTTATCCACGCTCGGGAACGACCAGCAGCCGTCAGTTCGCGTTTGAGCACAATCATGCTGCCATCGGTCTCAATGCCGCGTTCATCCAGCGCCCGAAAAATTGCCGCTCGCGCTGCATTGGTCGGGGACAACTCAAATTCGCCTTCGACGGAACCACGATCGGTCCCGGGACGCAGCCGATCCCCCGCCGCGCGATCGCCGAGCAGCAAACCGAGGGCGCCGACAATCAATGATTTGCCTGCACCGGTTTCCCCCGTCAACACGTTGAGTGCAGGCGCCAGTGTGAGGTCGACCGAATCGATGACGGCGATGTTGCGAATGCGGAGCGCGCTGAGCATCGCCGGAAGTTAGCTGGCTGTTTCGCCGTCCCGCTCGGTGAGCCCACCCCAGCCAAGTTTCCGACGAAGACGGGAAAAAAACGTGTTGCCGGGGAACCGCACCAACAAGACCGGATGCGAGGCCCGCCTCACCAGCAACGATTCACCCGTCGTAAATCTCGTACCGACCTGTCCATCCACCGTTACCAGAACGTCCTCGGGCGAATCTTCCGCGCGCAGGCGTACCTCCACCTGCGGCGGCAGCACCAACGGTCGCATGGCCAGCGTGTGCGGCGACACCGGCGTGACCACAATGCTGTCGAGCGTGGGCACGACAACGGGGCCGCCCGCGGACAATGAATACCCCGTCGATCCAGTGGGGGTGGACACGATAATGCCGTCGGCGGTATAGGCTCCAACCGTTTCGCCTTCAATTTCCACCACGAACTTCACAACACGTGCAAAGCCGTCCTTGTGCAAGACCACGTCGTTCAGTGAAAGCCACTTGCCACGTTGTTGGCCCTGCGCGTCAAGCGCGAGTGCCGTGAGCGCCATTCGGGCTTCGGGAATGAAGTCACCGGCGGCGAACCGACGCACGCCCGTCTCAAACTCATGGCCGCTACATGCCGTGAGGAAACCAAGGCGTCCCATGTTGATGCCAAGAATGGGCACGGCATGCGGTCCCAGAAATCGCGCGCCGCGCAGCAGCGTGCCGTCACCGCCCAGCGTGAACAAAGCCTCAATCGATTCGGGCGTTGTTAACCGATCACCGTGTTCTACCAATTCGCCAAGTTCGTCTTCGAGGGCCAGCGTCAACCCGAGCGACGGGGCAATGTCCAGCAGGGTGCGAAGGGCGCTGCGCAACCCGACGTAGCCCCGGTGTCCAATGACGCCGACGCGCACTATCCGGCCATGGCTTCAGACTCGTGCAACGCGCGCACTTTATCCGCAATGCCGGCGGCATCCAACCCTAACAGGGCCAATTGCTTGGAGCGCGAAGCGGAATACACAATCTGATCGGGGACCCCATGCACGGCGACGCGCACGGACGGAGCCAGTCGTTCGATGAGTGAACTCATGTAGCTGCCAAATCCATTGACGACCGTGCCTTCTTCGATCGTCAGCACCTGCGAGTGATCGGCGAGGACCGCATTCAACGTGATCGCATCGTATGGCTTGATGTACCGGCAGTTGACGACCGTCATGTCGAGCCCCTCGGCCGCCAGCGATTCTGCGGCAGCCAGCGCGGGCAGCACCATGGTACCAACCGCGAGAATCGCGAAATCAGTGCCGCGGCGCAACACTTCCCACGTGCCATGCGGCGTGGCTGGAATTTCCGACATCGCAGGCACGACATCGGGCGTGGCATCGCGCGGATACCGAAGACAAAACGGCGACGTATTCTGCTCGAGCCCCGCGCGCAGCAGCGCGAGCATCTCGGTGCCATCTTTGGGTGCCGTGACAATCATGCCGGGAATTGGCAACATGTAGGCGATGTCGTAGAGCCCCATGTGCGTTTCGCCGTCTTCGCCGACCAGTCCGGCGCGGTCCATTGCAAACACCACGGGTAAATGCTGCAGCGCGCAATCGTGAATGATGTTGTCGTAGGCGCGTTGCAGGAACGTGGAATAGATGGCCACGACGGGTCGTACATTTTGGGTGGCAAGCCCCGCGGCAAATGTGACCGCGTGTCCTTCGGCAATTCCCACGTCAAAGAATCGGGTCGGATACGCTTTGCCAAAGCCACCGGTACCCGTGCCGCTGGGCATCGCGGCGGTGATCACGGCCAGGTTGGGGATTTCCGTCCCGAGTTCCACCAGACCTTTGCCAAACACGGCGGTGTACGCCGGTTTTGCGGACGACGCCTTGAGTTGTTTGCCGGTGGTCGGATCGTGGCCCGGAGGCAGCGCATGCCATTTTTCGTCGTGCGCGCCCGCGGGAAATCCTTTGCCCTTCTGGGTGATGACATGCACCAACCGCGGTCCGTTCATTTTTCTGACGGCGGTGAACGTGTCGATCAACGCCCCAATGTCATGGTCGTCAATCGGCCCGAGGTACCGAAAGCCAAGTTCTTCGAACAACACTCCGGGCGTGAGGAAGGCTTTGACACTCTCTTCCCAGCGGCGGAGCAACGCGCCCGCGTCCTTGAACGGCCTTGGCGCGCTATCGACCAGGTCGCCAATGCGTGAACGCAGGCGGTTGTAGAAATCGTTGCGTTGCACCGACGTGAGATACTTGTGCATGGCACCGACGGCGGGCGCGATGCTCATCTCATTGTCGTTCAGCACGACAATAAAATCGCGATCGGAGTGCCCGGCGTTGTTCAGTGCTTCGTAGGCGAGTCCCGACGACAGCGAGCCGTCGCCGATAATGGCTGCCACCTTGAACTGTTCGCCTTTGAGGTCGCGGCCTGCCGCCATGCCCAGTGCGGCCGAAATTGAAGTTGCGGCGTGTCCCGCCCCGAACGTGTCGTAGGCACTTTCCGTGCGCTTGAGGAACGCCGAAACGCCGCCTTCGGCGCGCAGTGTTTCAAAGCGCGCGTTGCGACCCGTGAGCAGTTTGTGCGGATACCCCTGATGCCCGACATCCCACACCAATTGGTCGCGAGGCGTGTCGAACACGGCGTGCAGGGCGATGGTGAGTTCCACCACTCCCAACCCGGCACCGATATGGCCACCAGTTCGTGCGCACACATCGATGAGCCGCTCGCGCATGTCGGCGGCGAGCGTGCGCAGTTCGTCGCGGGAGAGGCCGCGCAAATCGGCGGGTGACTGAATGCGATCGAGGACGGTCATGAGGCGGGGTTGGCTGACATGTTACGAACGGCGTTCTACGGTAAATGATGCAAGCGCCTTGAGTGCTGGCGTAAGCACGCCTTCTCGTTCCAGCGCCGCGCACGCGTCGTGTACTAACGCGACGGCGCGGGCCGTGGCACCCTCTACACCAAGCAAAGCTGGATACGTGCTTTTTTGCAGCGCCAGATCGCGTCCGGCCGTCTTTCCAAGTTCCACGGTGGTTGCGGTCACGTCCAGCACGTCATCGGCAATCTGAAACGCCAGACCGATGGCATCGCCATAGCGGGCCAGGGCTTCCCGCCTGGCCGAAGTCGACCGAGCGGCCCGGGCGCCGATAGAGACCGCCGCCATGATCAGCGCGCCAGTCTTGAGCCGGTGTACTCGTTCCAAGGCTTCGAGGGTCAGGTTCAACCCTTCCGCCTCAAGGTCGAGCAATTGTCCACCAATCATGCCTCCGCCACCCGACGCCGACATGAGGTCGCGCACGATGGCCCCGGCTTCCTCGTCCGGTAGCCCCAGTGTTTTGGCCGCGTGCCAGGCGCTGCGCGCGGCTAGCGGGACCATGGCTAACCCGGCGGCCGTAGCGATGGTCACCCCGAAAGCCCGATGGACGGTGGGGCGTCCGCGACGGACATCATCGTCATCCATGCAAGGCAAGTCGTCGTGCACCAGCGAATACGCGTGCACCACTTCGACAGCCGCCGCGAGATCATGCACATCGTCGGTGCCCCCGCAGGCGCGGTATGCCTCCATGAGCAGAATGGCGCGCAGCCGCTTGCCTTCTCCAAGCAGCGCGTACCGAATGGCGTCAGCGGTTTGTGGTGCGAGGTCAGAAAGCCACCGGCTGCACAGCGCGTCCAGCGCCGCCTGCACCGCCGCACGCTCGGACAAGAACCTGGCAATGACCGGCGCATTGCTCTCGGGCAATCCGTGCAGGTCTTCGCCGGCTGTCGCCGTGTTCACCGATTCGGATGCGGAATGAGACATGACGGACTCAGCTCCCGAACTCGGCCAACGAGAACGTGCCGTCCGCTGCTTCCACCAGTTGCTGGACGCGGGCTTCGGCCTGCGTCAGCGCGGTTGAGGCAACCCGCAGGTGCGAGATACCCTCCTCGAACAAGGCGAGTGCGCCGTCGAGGTCAAGTTCGTCACGGTCGAGGTCACGCACGATTTCCTCGAGGCGCGTGATGCTTTGTTCAAAGGTCATTGTTGCTTGGGGTGCCGAACGTCGGTGACGGCGGCGGGCAGCACGCGCGTGTCCTGCACAATCGCACGCACGATGCCGTCGCTAATCCATAGGTTGAATGCGGAGCCGTGGGCAAATTGTGCGCTCTTGCTCAAAGTACTTCCGGAATCGTCACGCGCCACCGAATAACCGCGTTGGAGGGTGGCGAGGGGCGACAATGCGTCCAGCTTGCCGGCCGCCGACTGCAGGCGGGCACGACGCCGCTCGGTGACGCGGGCGGCGCCGACCGTGAACCGGCCCCTCACTCGATTGAGCATCGCAACTCCCCGATCCTGTCGCCGACGCACGCCGTTCGCAAGGCGTCCGGCCAGTGAGCGCACTTGTGCCGCCAATTCGCTGCGCGACGGAACGGCCAGTTCGGCCGCTGCGGAGGGTGTCGCGGCGCGCACATCGGCGACGAGGTCGCAGATGGTGATATCCACTTCATGTCCGACCGCGGACACCGTAGGAATCGGACAGGCGGCCAACGCACGGGCCACCCGTTCATCGTTGAACGCCCACAGGTCTTCGCGCGCCCCACCCCCTCGCCCAATAATCAGCAGGTCAGCGTGAGGCCACCGACTCACCCGATGGATGGCCGCCACCAGTTCTGCTGGCGCGCCCTCCCCCTGCACCTTGGACGCGATCACTATGATTTCCACGTCTGGACTGCGGCCGCGCGCCACCTTCACAATATCGTGCAGCGCGGCGCCGTCCGGACTCGTGATGACCACAATTCGCCGGGGAAAACGCGGGAGCGATCGTTTGCGAGCGGGGTCGAGCAACCCATCGGCTTCCAGACGTTTCCGCGTCAGCTCCAGCGCCTTTCGCCACAGACCTTCCCCCTCGGCGTCGATGTTCGTGACGGAGAATTGCAGGTCGCCCCGCACCGGCCACACCGTCATCTGTCCTCGAGCCAGCACCTGCATGCCGTCGTCCGGCGGAGCGGGAATGCGTCGCGTTTGCGCCGACCACACCACACACTTGATCTGGGCATTGGCGTCGCGCAGCGCGAAATACCAATGGCCGTTGCGATGCGCCTTGAAGTCGCTGATTTCCCCGCGCACCCAGAGCGGCGGGAAGGCACCTTCCACCAGATCTTTCGCGGCGGTCGTCAACGTGTGCACGGCGATGGCCGACTCTGGCGTTGCCCCCGGTGCCGCATCGGGATTGACATTGGCGCGGCCGTACTCCGCCTCACTTTCATAACCACCGCCGTTTCCTGAATTGCGCGCCGAGGGCACGGGCTGCCTGAGCTAGGGCCGACGGTGCTCGGCAAACTGCTGAGCCGCACGCACCGTATTGCGAAGCAACATCGCAATGGTCATTGGCCCAACGCCGCCGGGAACGGGAGTGATTTTCGATGCCACTTGAACCGCAGACGGAAAATGCACATCGCCACACAAACGCGAGCCTTTGGCGGCGGTTGCATCGGCCACGCGATTCATCCCGACATCAATAATCACCGCACCCGGTTTGATCATGTCGCCCGTGATCATTTCGGCGCGTCCGATAGCGGCGATGAGAATGTCGGCGCGCCGCGTGTGTGCCCGGAGGTCGCGCGTGCGGCTGTGACACACCGTGACGGTTGCATCGCCACCCTTCCGCGCCTGCACCAACAACGCGGCCATTGGCTTCCCTACGATGTTGCTGCGGCCGACGATCACCGCCTCCGCCCCGCTGGTCTCAACACCGCTTCGGACGAGCAGTTCGATGACACCGGCCGGCGTACAGGACACGAATCCATCGGTGTGTCCGATCAGCAGCTTGCCCACGTTCACCGGATGAAATCCATCGACGTCTTTGTCCGGACGGATGTGCCGAATGACCACATCCGCATCCATGTGTTTGGGCAACGGCATTTGCACCAGAATGCCGTGCACCTGGTCATCGGCGTTCAGCGTGTCCACGAGGGAAAGCAGTTCCTGTTGCGTGGTACTGGCGGGCAGCCGAATGGTTTCGCCGGCCATGCCTGTCGCGATGGACGCCTTTTCTTTCGCGCCGACGTACACCGCGCTGGCGGCATCGTCGCCAATGAGCACCACGGTGAGTCCCGGCGTCACACCACGCGCGACTGATGCTGCGACATCGCGCGCCACTTCTTCGCGAATGGTGGCGGCGATCGCCGTGCCGCTTATCAGCTCAGCGGGCAAAACCGACCGACCGCGTTTCCCGGATGACTACGACCTTAATCTGCCCCGGGTATTGGAGTTCCGACTCAATGCGACGCGCAATCTCTTCGGACAGGGCCGACGCACGCACATCGTCGACCAGGTCGGGCGTCACGACCACGCGCACTTCCCGGCCCGCCTGAATGGCGAAAACCCGATCGACGCCGCGGTAGCTGGACGCAATTTTCTCCAGGCCTTCCAGACGTTTCACATACGTCTCAAACGCTTCACGACGGGCGCCCGGGCGCGAGCCGGAGATGGCGTCGGCCGCTTGCACGAGTACCGAAACTTCACTCTCGTGCGGCACGTCATCGTGGTGCGCCGCGATACAATTGACCACCAGTGGGTTTTCCCCGTACTTGGTAGCCACTTCCACGCCCAGCTGCACGTGCGTGCCTTCGTGTTCGTGCGTCAACACTTTGCCAATGTCATGCAACAGGGCCCCACGTTTTGCGAGCAACACGTCCAGCCCCAGTTCCGCCGCCATCATGCCGGCCAGCCACGCCACTTCCTTTGAGTGGTTCAGGATGTTCTGCCCGTAACTGGTGCGCCACTTCATGCGCCCAATGAGCTTGATGATCTCGGGATGCAATCCGGCAACGCCGACTTCATACGCCGCCTGTTCACCGGTTTCGACAATGGCGATTTCCACTTCCTTGCGCGCCTTGGCGACCACTTCTTCAATGCGCCCTGGATGGATGCGGCCGTCGCTGACCAGTTTTTCCAACGCCAGGCGCGCGGTCTCGCGGCGCACGGGGTCGAAACACGACACCACCACCGTGTCGGGCGTGTCATCGATGATGACGTCGACGCCCGTGGCCAATTCGAACGCGCGAATGTTGCGCCCTTCGCGGCCGATAATGCGGCCTTTCATTTCGTCGTTCGGCAGCGACACCGCGGCCACCGTATTTTCCGCGGTGGTTTCGGCGGCCACGCGTTGCACGGCCAGCGCGACAATTTTCTTCGCATCGCGCTCCGCGTTCTTTTTGGCGGTTTCGCGGATTTCGCGCAAGCGATTAGCGGCCGCCGCATGCGCTTCGTCCTCAAGCCGACGCATCAGTTCGGCCTTGGCATCCGGCGCCGAAAGCCCCGCCAACTGTTCGAGGCGGTGCCGTTCTTCGGCAATCAGCGTGTCCAGCTCCTGCACCCGTTCGCCCACTTTGGCTTCGCGCTTACCCATGTCGCTGTGCAGCCGTTGGACTTCCTGCTCGCGACCAACCAGCGCTTCACGGGTGCGGTCCATCTGCACTTCGCGGTCCTGGACGCGTTTTTCTTCCTTTTCCAGATCGAGACGGCGTTGCCGCGCATCACGATCGAGCTCCTCGCGCAGCCGCAGCACCTCTTCCTTACCGGCGACAATGGCGCTTTTGCGGACATTTTCCGCGTCGCGCGTCGCTTCGTCGAGCATCCGCGTGCGCATTTCCTCCGCCGTCGCCTTGGCGCGGCGTTGTTGCTCCAATTCGGCGGCACCGCCGGCCTTTCGTCCAATGACGAAAGCCACCACAGCAGCCACGACAACTGCTACCACAGCGCCCGCGAGGAGCGCCAGGACGGGAGTGTCCCCCATGGCGATTTATGCTCCATCGCAGGCAAGCCTGCGAGTTCGATTGTGCGTCGCAACGAAGACGGTTTGCGCGCGTTTCGTGCGCCCGGTATGGGCAGCAGTCCACGTCGGCGATCAACGCGCCCGTTGAAGTGAACGTACGTAACGGATTGTAGGCACGCAACCTACGTGCCACCGCCGAATAAACAGGTCCTATCCTTCAGTTCGCTTGGCGGGGGGGAGCAGTGGGCGAATGTCGTTCGCCAATTGACGAATTTCGCCAGCCACCGCTTCGGACGCGGCGCGTTCCTTGAAGAGTTCGTCGGTAATCTGGAGCGCCGCCAGAATGGCGACTTTGTGCGTTTCTGTCATACCGCCGCCGTCCATAATGGCTCGGATGGTGCGGTCGACGTGATCGGCCACGGCGCGCGTGTGCTCGGGCGACGCATCGGTACGAATGGAGTATTCGTCGCCCACGATGCGTACTTTCACGACGGTTTTGCGATCCTTCATCAAGCTGGCTCCCCGATCATCCAAAGGCCACTCACTTGTCCGGAACGGTCGCCAACTGCTGGCGCAGGAAGCGTAGCCGTTCACTGAGCTCACGGGTCCGGCTGCTGGCCTCTCCCAGACGGCGGCGCAGTTCCTCGTTTTCCCGCACCACCGCGCGATGGGCTGGCGGGATGGGCGCTGCCTCCTCACTGGCCGCGACCGCCTGCTCGGCCGCCGATGCGCGTTCGGCCGCCTGACGCGCCTGCTCGGACAGGGCCTGGGCCTCCGCACGGCTCTGCGCGCTTTGATCGCGCTCGATGCGAAGCGCTTCGACAGTGGCGGCCAATTCCTCGGTGAGCCGCTCCAAACGGTCCTGCGCGCGGCTTGATGAGGCCGTCAGACTGTCGGCCGCCTGCTCCAGCTCCCGTACGCGTTGTTCAGCGCCCAGCGCGCGCCGGCGGTAGCCGGCCAATTGGTCGCTCAGGTTTCGGACGAGAGTGTCAAGCTCTCGGAAGGCCGCCAGATCAGGACGCACGCGGTTTGATTCCCAGCTTCCGGCTTAGGGTGTCGAGCAGGCTCTGACGCCGGCCCTCAATTTCTTTCTCCTTGAGGGTGCGCTCGGGGTGGCGAAAGGTCAAACGCCAGCCGAGGCTGCGTGAGCCGGCGGGAACGCCAGGGCCGTGGAATTCGTCGAACAGGGCGAGGGTTTCGAGAAGGTCACCTCCCTCGGCATACAGCAAATTGCCTACCTCTTGCGAAGTGATGGCGTCCGGCACGACCAGTGCCAAATCAAATTCAGCGGCGGGTGTCGTGGGAATTGGTTCGTACCTCGCGTGCTCGCCCAAAATTCTCAGCTGTTTGTCGATCCTCCGTCGAACCCGTGCTTCTTCGAGCCCATTGCCCGTCTTGATCAGCTCCGGCGCTGGCAAGCGATTCAAGTATTGCTCGGCATCGAACACTGCATCGGGAGGGACAGGTTGGTACGTCCCATGTGCGTTCGCTCCAGCCCCTGCGACATCTGTAGACGGCACGAGACCGAGCGTTAGCTCCACGCCAAAGACATCACTCGCCCACAGGGGCTTGTCCAGCGCGACCCGCACAACGTGCCCGACCGATCGTCCTGCAAGCGTCTCGATGCGCCACAATACGGCATCAGTGCCCGTTACAAGTCGCGTGATTCCCCGCGAGAATGCAGAATTCATCATCGTTTCGGCCAGTGCCTTCGCATCCCACATGTCAAACGCCGGCGGTTGCGGCTCGGTGAAATGCGCCGGACGGCGTAATCCCATAATCAATGCCCCAACCCGCATTTCTTCGCGCGGTAAGCGATCGTTGCTCGCAACAAACGCATTGCCAATCTCGAACAACCGCACGTTGCCTTGCATGCGCGTCAAATTGAACTCGGCGCGTCGTGCCAGTGTGTCAAGCAACGATTGACGCAAATACGGTTCATCTTCGGCCAGCGGATTGCGAACACGCAGTGACTCATCGCCTGTTTGGGTAAACGGCATGGGGCGCGTCTCTGCCAAGCCAGCGGTGACAAGCGCATCTCGCACGCGACGGCTCACCACATGCAGTGGATGATCCGGCACATTGCCTGGTCGCGTGGCGCGCAGTTCGTCGGGCAGCGCATCGAATCCGTGCAATCGCGCAATTTCCTCGATAAAGTCGACCTCGAGATTGAGATCGTTGCGCCAGGTGGGTGCGGTGACGTGGATGGTTTTGGTTTGGGAATAATCGTCTTCGGCGACAGCTGGCGACGCCAATGGATCAGCCAACGTAGCAACCGTACACCCAATTGACTGCAGGTGTCGAATACACGCCTGGGCCGCAACATCCACACCGATGAGCCCGGCAACCCGATCAATACGAACGGGGACGTACGGCGTCTCCGCTTCCTCTGCACCCACGTAAATGAGCGACTCGACCGTACCGCCAGCAATGCGGGGCACCATGAACAGCGCGAGCGCCGCCACTTCCTCCAGCGCGTGCACATCCGTGCCACGCTCGAACCGATAACTCGCATCGGTGGACAGATTGACACTGCGACGCACCTTGCGAACAAAACGCGCGTCGAACGCGGCAATTTCGATGAGCAGGTCGGTGGTGGTCTCCGTGACTTCGCTGTCGCGACCACCCATGACGCCGGCCAGCGCCACCGGACGTTCGGCATCACAAATGACTGTCGTTCCCGTTTCCATTTTGCGCTCGACGCCATCAAGCGTTACTAACGACTCACCCGCACGCGTTGGACGCACCACGATACTCGATCCAGCAAGTTTGCCCAGGTCGAAGGCATGAACCGGTTGTCCGTAGCCGTGCAAGACATAGTTCGTGAAATCGACCACGTTGCTGATGCTGCGCACGCCGATACTTTCCAGCCGCTGCTTGAGCCACGCCGGACTTTCCCCAACCTTGACACCGCGCACGATTACCGAAAGGTAGTGCGGGCAGCTCGCAGCATCTTCGACGGTCAGCGTGATGCCATTGTGCGTCGCACTGCGAATGCCTTGTGTGTTCGTCGGTTCCGTGACCGCCTTGCCGCCAATCTGGCCATCGGGGTGCAACGCAAGTGAGGTATCCAGGCCTTCCAGTGGCAACAGGTTGTATGGTAACCCGGTGATGGCGGCGATTTCACGCGCGACACCGCGGTGCGACAACAAGTCGGGCCGATTGGGCAATACATCAAGATTGAGTCGTGCATCGCCAGCCTTGAGCACCGCAAGCAGCGAAGTTCCGGGTGCCGCGTCTGTCTCAAGCGGGAGAATTCCGTCGTGATCTTCACCCAAGCCGAGTTCACGCGCTGAACACAACATGCCGTTGGAAGTTTCCCCGCGAATTTTGCGCTTCTCGATGGTGATGCCGTTGGGCATCGTCGTACCCGTTTTGGCAAACGGATATTTCGTGCCCACTACGATGTTCTGCGCGCCACACACGACATCCAGCAATTCACCGCTGCCATTGTCCACTTTGGTCAGTGACAAGCGGTCCGAATTGGGATGGCGTACACAGGACACCACCTGCCCTACCACAAACGCCGACAGGTCGGCACCGGCCGACTCAATGCCGTCCAGCGTGACCGTATGCCGGCTGAGCAAATCGCCAATTTCCTGAGGCGACATGTCGTGCGGTACGAATTGTTTCAGCCACTCGTGAGAGACGATCATTGGGCGAACTGCTCCAGAAAGCGAACGTCTGAATCGTACAACAAACGAATGTCGGGAATGTCGTGGCGCGACATGGCGATCCGCGCCGGGCCCATGCCGAAGGCCCAGCCGGTGTATTTCTCCTGGTCGACGCCAGCCGCTTGCAACACGTGGGGATGCACCATGCCGCAGCCCAGAATCTCAACCCAACGCAGGCCTTTGCCATCGTTCAGGTCGACCTCGACGTCCATCTGCGCACCTGGCTCGACAAACGGGAAATACGACGGACCAAACCGCACCCGGCGCGACCCACCGTAAAAGCGGCGCGCAAATTGGCTGAGCGTGGCTTTCAAGTCGACAAAGGAAATACCTTCGTCAATGGCCAGTCCTTCAATTTGCATGAACGCCGGCGCGTGTGTTGCGTCAAAGAAATCGCGTCGATACACCTGCCCTGGGCACAACACCCGCACAGGTGGCGCGTACTGTTGCAGCGTGCGCACCTGCACGGGTGACGTATGTGTGCGCAGCAGCGTGTCCTGGCCGAGGTACAGGGTGTCGTGCAGTTCCATCGCTGGATGGTCAGGCGGGAAGTTCAGCGCACCAAAATTGTAGAACGCTGTCTCTGCCTCGGGGCCGAGCGCGATGGTGAAACCCAGTTCGCGGAAGATATCGCTGATTTCGTCGATGACCATCGAGACCGGATGCAACGAACCGCGCCAGGATTGGCGCGCTGGCATCGTGAGGTCAACGACGACCGCGTTTCCACCGGCCGCGTTCTGTCGGTCGATAAATGCATCCAGCTCGGCCTGCAGACGCTGCTTCAGCTCGTTGAAGCGAATGCCGCCCGGTTTACGATCGTGCGACTCAAGTTTCGGAATGGCCGACTGCAGGGCCGCGAGCCGTTGGTCTTTGAGCGCGTTTACTTCGCCTTTGACCACGTCCAGGCGCGCCGCAAGGTCGGTCGACCGAAGTTGTTCCGTGACGTGTTGTTCGAGCGCTTCAGCCTGCGCGATGAATTCGGAAAGTGTCACGATCTGTGAGGAGGGAAACCGCGTGGCGGTGAGCGCAGTGCGGGAAGCGCACGGCGTGAGCGCTTTGAGCTGAGCGAGTTGGGGTGTGCGACGTTGGGGTGTGCGACGTTGGGCGGCGACGGCGGTCTGCGACCTGCAAACAAACGGGGCCGGTTCTCGTAAGAGGCCGGCCCCACAAACTACCACAGCACCAGCGAAATAATCAGGCAGCCGATTGCTTCGCGTCAAACGCCTTGCGTGCCTGTTCGGCGATCGCGGCGAACGCTTCTGGTTCACGCACGGCGAGATCGGCCAGTACTTTGCGATCGATTTCGATGCCGGCGGCGTGCAGGCCGTTGATGAACACGCTGTACGACATGTCGTGCAAGCGCGCGGCCGCGTTGATACGCACAATCCACAAGCGGCGGAAGTCGCGCTTCTTGTTCTTGCGATCGCGGTACGCATAGCGCCAGCCGCGTTCGACGGTTTCCTTGGCGGGCCTCCAGAGCTTGCTGCGGGCGCCGTAGGCTCCCTTGGCATGCTCCATGATCTGCTTTTTGCGCTTGAGGCGGACGACGTTTGATTTGACGCGTGGCATGGTAGGTCTCCTTACGCCAGGATGAGACGCTTGATGCGCTTCGCTTCGCCGTTGGTCTCGACAATGGTCGGACGACGGAGGTTGCGCTTACGCTTGGACGACTTCTTGGTGAGGATGTGGCTCTTGTAAGCCTTGAGACGGCGCACCTTCCCCGATGCGGTCACGGAGAAGCGCTTCTTGGCGCCTGAGTGGGTTTTCATCTTGGGCATGACAAACTCTGTAGTTTCGGTAACCTGGCCAGTTGGACGGAGTCCCTTGGACAGTAACTCAGGAACGCACCTTTACTTCGGCGCGAGAATCATCGTCATCGACTTGCCTTCCATAGACGGCGAGCTTTCGATCTTCGCTAAATCCGCCAGGTCGACCGCGACGCGATCGACGACCTGCCGACCCAGCTCCGGATGTGCGATTTGCCGACCGCGAAACATCAGGGTGACTTTGACTTTGTTGCCTTCTTCCAGAAAACGTCGCGCATGGCGGGTTTTCGTTTCGAAGTCGTGGTCATCGATGCCAGGACGGTACTTCACTTCCTTGAGATGGATGACGTGCTGCTTTTTCTTGGCCTGCCGCGCCTGCTTGGCCTGTTCAAACTTGAACTTGCCAAAGTCCATAATCCGGACAACGGGCGGCCGGGCGGCTGCTGCAACTTCGACGAGGTCCAGCCCGAGCTCGACGGCTTGGGCCAGTGCGACGTCTACTTCCATGATGCCAAGCTGACTGCCGTCGGCGCCAATGACGCGGACTGGGCTGATCCGGATTTGCCGGTTGACCCGTGGCGGACGCTTCGTGGAATCCTGAATAGGCCGTGCTCCTGAAAGAAACAAAAAACGCGGACCCCTGAAAGGAATCCGCGCCGCCACAACGTCCTTTCGCGAGACTCGGCAATGAGTCGCGGGGCGTTGGTTCGATGGACTCCAACAGCACGCCTCGGTGAGCCGATAACTCAGCGCGAGGGCCGGAGGGTGGGTATGGCGTCGCTGCCACACCACTTCTCAGTTGTGAACACTTAAAGCTGGCGGGGTCAGCGGCCGGGGTCAAGGGGGGAGAACCCATACCCCTTCCCATCATTCTGCACCCGCCCCCACCCATGATGCGCATCGTGCTCGAAAACGAGCAGCCACTGCTCATCCAGCGCCTGCTTGAGCAAATGCCGCTTGGACTCCATCGTCACCAGCGGTTCGACGTCGTACCCCATAATCCACGGCAAGGGCAAATGATGCGTCGTTGGCACCACGTCCCCCAGGAAACACGCGGTCTCACTGCCTGAGGTGAGCAACACACTTTGATGAAACGGCGTATGCCCCGGCGTGAGCCGCACCGAAATACCGGGGAGAATGTCGACATTCCCCTCTGTCAGGGTCAGGCGCCCCGCGTCAACAATTGTTTGCCAGTTCGGCGTGAAATAACTGGCGGCCGTACGTTCGTTGGTGTGCGTCGCCCAATCCATTTCGCCGCGTTGCACCGTGTACCGCGCCTTGGGAAATGACGCGGCCACCCGACCATCGGGATTCCGGAACGTGTTGCCGCCCGCATGATCAAAATGCAGATGGGTGTTGATCACGAGTGTCACGTCGTCGGGGGTGAAGCCCGCCGCGCGAATGCCATCTTCCAGCGCGGTGCGTCCGTCGGCGCCTTCGTTTTCAATACCGTAAATACCGTGAAACTTGGTGGTCTCCTTGTTGCCCGATCCCGTGTCGATCAACACCAGTTCGTCTGCGTGTTCGATGAGCAGGCAACGCATCCCCATCGGGATGCGGTTCATTTCATCGGCGGCAAGCCGACGCTGCCAGAGCGTTTTGGGCACCACACCAAACATCGCCCCGCCATCGAGCTGCTGACCGCCCGCCTGAATGGCGTGAATGCGCCAATCACCAAACGCGCGCGACGCAAGCAACGGTTTCGGAACGCTCACGCGATATCGTCCTTCGTGACAGGATGGGGAAACGCGCGACGGCGACGGTCGCTGGCGCTGGTCCGACGTGGCGTCATCGGGCCAATCAGCGCGGAAAGCGCCGACCAGGTCGTAATTTCGCGTGCTTCTGCAACACGCAACATGCGCAACAGACAATGCGCGGTTGCGACCGCGTCCCCTTCGGCGCGATGGCGCGACGACACCTCGATGCCAAAGTGATGCGTGACATGGTCGAGACTGCGGCGCGACAACTCGGGAAGCGACACGCGAGCGAGGCGCACGGTGCACAATCGAGGCCCGCTCAACCGGCGGCCCGCACACCGTGACAACTCCTCGCTCACAAATCCCCAGTCAAACACGGCGTTGTGCGCGGCGAACACGTGTCCGCTCAAACGTTCGGCGACCTCTTCCGCGATGTGCCGAAACGACGGTGCATCCTTCACCATGTCCCACGAGATTTGCGTCAGCGAGGTGATGAAGGCAGGAATAGACCGTTCGGGGTTCACCAGTCGCGTGTACACGTCGGCAATCCCGCCATCCACGACACGCACCACCGAGATTTCAGTAATGCGATCATGTGTTTTCGCACTGGTGCCGGTGGTCTCCACATCCACCACGGCAAACGACAGCGACGAGAGCAATGGATCAGCTTCGGCGACTACACGGGGCGCGCCTTCGACACCGGCGCCCAAGCGTGGATCGTCGCGGAGCGACCAGGCTCCATTGGACAGACGCACGAATTCGTCGCGCCCCCCCAACAACGCCACGGCCATCCGCTCACCGGCCTCAACCGTCAGGCGGTCGACATGACACACCGCGCGCATGAGGGTCACGGAGTCCAACGGTCCGTCTTCCAGGCGCCGAGCGGCGCGTGCGGAGAGGGTCGTTGGCTCGGACTCGGTTGCGACGGCGCGGTACCTTGGGAGATTTCGATGCGACACTGGAGCAAGATAGTCGTCCGCCCCTGCTAGTAAATCCGTGGATCCCGCCGTATCTTGTGAATTCTTTCACAAGCCCCGGATCCCGTGAAGCGAATCGCCGACTCAACCGTCCGGCGCCTGTCCATGTACCTCCGCTATCTCGAGGAGCTGGACGGCCGAGGACAGGAAACTGCCTCCAGCGACACGCTGGCGACGCTTTTCGGAACGACGCCGGCCCAGGTCAGAAAAGACCTGTCCTCCTTCGGGTCCTTCGGAAAGCGGGGCTTGGGCTACCCGGTGCATCAGTTGTCGGCGCAGTTGCGGGCCATTCTGGGGCTCGGCCGGGAATGGCGGGTCGTTATCATTGGCGCGGGGAAAATTGGGGCGGCACTGGCCAACTACCATGGGTTCACCGACCGCGGGTTTCGTGTGGTCGGTGTCTATGATAATAACCCGGCAAAAATTGGGCAGGCATGGGGCGACGAGACAGTCCGCGACATGGCCAACCTTGAGCGCGATGTGCAGCGAGACCAGGCCCTCATAGCCGTCCTGGCTATTCCGGCGGACGATGCGCAGGCGATTGTGGACCGCATCATTGCCGTCGGAATTCGCGCGATTCTGAATTTCGCACCGGCGCAGTTGCATGTGCCGGCCAATGTCTCGCTCAAGACCGTCAATATGGCGATGGAGCTGGAAGGCCTTTCGTTTGCGCTGACCAATATGAGCTAGTTGGCGAAGTCGGTTTCAGCCCCTGCGTGTTCGAGCGGTCCCCAGCACGCGCGCAAAATCCTCCGCCGACAATACTTCCGGACGCAAATCCGGCGTCAATCCGCTCTGCTCCACAATCGCAATGGCCTCCTCGGCACTCACGCGCAGCACATTGCGCAACACGCGCCCCAATTGCTTGCGCCGAAAACTGAACGCGCTCTGCACGAACTGACGATACTCGGTTTCCAGCTCGGCCCCAATCACAGGGTCGGTGCGCGGGATGACACGCACCACCGCCGAATCAACCGAGGGTGCCGGATGAAACGCCGCGGGCGGCACATGTTTCACCAACTCGACATGCGCCACCGACTGCACGTTGACACTTAACGCACCGTATGTTCTGCTGCCCGGTGGGGCGGCCATGCGCTCGGCCACCTCGCGCTGCACGAGGTATACCGCCACACTGGGACGTGGACGTTCCAGCGCGTGAAACAGGATGGGCGTGGTGATGTAGTAGGGCACATTTCCGGCCAGTACAAAATGGTCACCGGCCAGTTCGGATAGCGACACCTGCAGCACATCCGCCTGCACAATGCTGACGTGCCGCATCTCCGCGTAGCGCTGTTGAAGATGTTGCGCGAGCAATTTGTCGAGCTCCACCGCCACCAGTTTTCCCGCGCGCGCGGCCAGGCGATCGGTTAGCACCCCTCGACCCGGCCCAATTTCGAGCACCGTGCGATCGGCAATGGGACCCAGCGCCTCGACAATGGCGTCAAGCGTGGCTTCGTCATGCAGAAAATGCTGGCCCAGACTTTTCCTGGCCCGCGGCAGCGAGGAATTGTTCATCGGGCCACGCACTTAGAAACGGTCGACGACAAGCGCCGCCAGATCGTCCCGTGGGGGAACACCTTGCGCATGTCGCTCAACACTTTCGAACAAATGGGCCACCAACTTCTCGGGCCCGGCGGCACGCGGCACCTGCGCGGCGTCCCGCAAGATGGCCGCTTCCCCCAGGCGGTGATCTTGCGGATTGCGGGCGTCGACCAGGCCATCTGTGAACATCAGCACGCGATCACCCTGTCGAAATTGCAAGGCACCGCCGCGCACCGGTGCATCACCGAGTCCCAAGGGTGGCGACATGGCCGCCATACGAACCGCGTGGCCATCCACCCCAAGGCGAAACGCGTGCGGATGTCCGGCATTCGCGTAGCGCAGTTCATGGGCCACCGAATCGATGATGACGTAACACAGCGACAATGACATATCGGTGCTTTGCAGTTCCTCGGCAATGGACCGACGGACGGCCTCAATGGTGGCCGCCGGATCGGCGGCCGCCTGGACATGAATGGCCGCGGCGCTGAGTGCCAGCGCCATGACCAACGCGGCTTGATATCCGTGCCCGGACACGTCGCCAATCATGACACCCGTGCGTCGTGCGTCGAGACGACTGAGCAGATAGAAATCGCCGCCAACACTTTCCGCCGGCACAACGCGCGCCGCGGCGCGCGCTTCCGGGCCAACCACGCGTGGATCGGGCAGCAACTTGAGCTGCAGGTCGGCCGCCAGGCGCAACTCGCGGGCGAACTGTTCCTGTTCGACCGCGGCACGAACCAACCGAGTGTTATGCAGCGCGGTGCCGACTTGATTCGCAACGGCCATGACCAACTTGCGATCGCCCGCATTGAACGGCGTGTCGTCCGCCCGTCCACTGAGAATTATTACCCCGAGTGGCCCGGCGGCGTCTTCACCCGTATTAGCGCGCGTGATGGCCGCAGCCAGTACACCGCCACCACCAATGGACAACACCGGTTCGGACACGCGTGCGGCTGCGCTGTCGTTTACTACGGTCTGCGCCAACTGAAACGCGCGAGCCCCGATGTGTACCGGGTCGGTCATGGCGACTGCGCCATAACGACGGCCCACAATACCAAGCGTCGCAACGGGTTCGAGGAACCCCGTCTGTTCGTTCAGAATGAGCAACGCGGCGCGAGGCGCACCGACAGTGATGGCCATTTCGCGCAACAATGTTCCCGCTACCGCATCGACGGACGTGTTGCTGCCAAGCATTTCACCGATGGTGTACAGCAGGCTGATTTCTTCGTAGCGTTCGGCGAGTTCGCGAGTCGCTCCGTCGCGTTCGCGCACCGTACGTCGCACCACGGGGAGCAGCCGACCAAGGAAACGTTCAGCGTCCGGTTGTGTACCACGCTCGGTGAACAGCCAACCGGTGCTGTCGCCGGTGGTTACGCGGTGTGCGACGAGTTCGTGCGCAGTGGCCCATGACAGGACGTCCCACGCCATGGCCCCCGCCGCGGTTCGCTCTCCGAACGCAGGGGAGGTCGTGGCCAGCAGCTGTGGCGACCCGTTGCCATCACGACGCTCCCACACCGCAACTTCGCGCCCCGTGGCCTCGCGGAACGCGGCCAGCACGGCACCGAATTCACTCATGCGCGATTCAGCACCAGGCGGACTGTGTGGCCGGGCTTTGAGAGGGACGGTCGCTGCAGCTCCACGCGATCCATCAGGGAGCGCATAAGAAACAGGCCGCGGCCGTCTTCCCGATGGAGCCAGTCGGCGTCCTCCGGCGAAAAGGAGACGCACGACGCATCGAACCCGTCGCCGTCGTCGGTAATCTCAAGCGTCAGGGCCTCGTGATCCAGTACGAAACACGTTGTGACCGGGCGGCGCACATCCTCTCGATTGCCGCAGACAATCGCGTTGGAAAGCGCCTCGGTCAGTGCCACCGGAATGTTCAATCGGCACGCACGCGGAGACAAACCGGCCTCAAGGCACAGGTTGATCACTTCGGAAACCAGCGGTTCGATGTGCTGAATGTCGGACGCAATGACCCACTCGCGTCGAGTTGCCATTTGCACGCCAAGCGGTTGGTGAGTCACTGCGTACGGTTGCTCAAAACTGCGCCAGTGCGTCCGCTCGTGATGCATACAACTTGAACAGGGTATCCAGCCGCGTCAGTTCGAATAACGTGCGCATATCTTCATTCAACGCCGTGAGTCGCATCTCCCCGCCCACTTCGCGCAGGCGCTTGTTCAGCGACACCAGCGCGCCAAGTCCCGAGCTGTCGACATACCCCGTTTCGGTGAAATCGACGAGCACACGGCGGGCCCCGCGCTCGACTTCGTCAAGGACCGATTGTTTGAACTCCTGCCGATTGCCAACCACCAGTTGGCCAACCACGCCGACTACGAGCACGTCTTCAGCGGTTTCGATCACGAAGGGCATGCGATTCTCCGGCGGTGCGGCGCGTAAGCAAATGAAGCAGAGAGCGCATTCCGCACGCTCGCTTCCGACGTTCCAATCTAACCGACCGCAAATCGAGAGCGCAGCCTCCCGCCGTGCGAGGTGGGCGTACGAAGGGCCTAGCTGGCTTGCAGCGCCGTGATCGCGGCTACCAGTTCGATGTCCTGCGCGACCGCTCCACGCGACAGGTCACTGCAGGGGCGCGCCATGCCCTGGAGAATTGGCCCAATAGCCGTGGCCCCGCCCAGTCGCTGCACCAGTTTGTAGGCCAAATTGCCAGCGTCCAGTGACGGAAAAACCAGCACGTTGGCCCGACCGGCCACCGGACTTCCCGGTGCCTTCCGTTTGGCAACCGACGCAATCAGCGCAGCGTCGCCCTGCAATTCACCGTCGACCACCAGCGTTGGCGCTTCGCTGGTCAGCAAGGCTTTCGCTTCGCGGACTTTCTGAATGGAGGGCCCTTCAGCGCTCCCCGCCGTACTGTAGGACATAAGCGCGACAATGGGCGCATCACCGACAATGCGGCGCCGATCGGCCGCGGCGGCCAAGGCGATGTCTGCCAATTGGCGGGCGGTTGGTTCGGGCACGACCGCACAATCGGTAAAGGTGAGCACTTCGCTGCCACACCCGCGAAAGTCGTTCACCAGCATGTAGAACGCACTGGAAACCGTGCGAACGCCCGTGGCCGTCCCCACGGTCCACAAGGCTGCGCGCACCACATCGCCGGTGCTGTGTGCAGCGCCGGCCACGCAACCATCGACCTCAGCCAATGCGACAAGTCCATCGGCGAAATACAGTGGGCGCCGTGACAATTCCTCCGCGACATCGGCCGTAAGGCCCTTGGCCGAGCGGCGCGCGAGCAGCAGTTCGACGATGCGGTCGCGGCGACGATCGACGGCCGGAACGACGCGCTCGACACCTGGCACGTCTGGCCCTTCGCCGACCAAAACACAGCGCACGATTCCACGCTCGTGCAGCGAGCGGACCGCCTGCACGGTTCGCTCGTCCTGCGACTCGGGAAAAACCAATGTGCGTTGACGGGCTTTGGCGCGATCGGTAATGGAACGAACAAACAATTGAGCCGCATTGTTGTCGGTCACCTGTTATGCGCCCGTCTTGAATCGCGCCTGCAACGCGGTGGCCACCGCGGGATGGACGAGCGCCCGCACATCGCCACCAAAACGCGCCACTTCCCGCACCAGCGTCGAGCTGATGAACGTTGTGTCGACCGACGGAGCCAGAAACACCGTCTCCAGTGCCGGTGCCAGGTGTCGGTTCATCAACGCCATTTGCATTTCGTTTTCAAAATCACTGACCGCGCGCAGCCCGCGCACGTTGATGGTCGCGCCGATTTCCCGGGCAAAGTCCACGAGCAGTCCGGTGAACGAACGAATTTCGATACGGCTGTCCGTACCCACCGCTTCCTGAAGAAATGCCGTGCGTTCGGCCAACGAAAACAACGGTTGCTTGTTGATGTTGAGGGCCACCGCCACCACCACCCGATCGGCCAATGTCAGCGACCGTTTGATCAGGTCTTCGTGTCCGCGGGTTAACGGGTCGAACGAACCGGCATACAGCGCCACGCGCGGAGCCGTGTCAGCGACAGGGAGTGTCATCGGAAAAAAGTGATTGCGGTAATTCCGTAGCGTCGCCGGTCGGCGCCTCCGGGTAGATGCACAGATGCGGAATGTTCGATACCCAGCACGTGGGCGAATGGAACCTTGAGCCAGCACTCCGCCAGTTGCCGCGCGGTCTCGGTATTATAGGGCGGGTCAGCAAAGGCAACATCGTACACACCGGCTGGAAGCGCCGCAACAAACTGTTCCGCGCTGGTACGATGAATGGTTGCGCACTCGGCGGCGTGCAACAGTTCGATGTTCGCCTGCAGTACTGACAACACCGGTCGCGCCATCTCCACGAAATCGCAGGAGGCGGCTCCCCGTGACAGGGCTTCCAGTCCCAGCGCTCCACTGCCGGCGCACAAGTCGACCACGCGCGCATCGGGCAGTTGGGGGTGCAGAATACTCATCCACGATTCGCGCACGCGGTCGCCTGTTGGACGCACCACGTGGCCGGGTGGTGCTGAGATTTTTCTACCACGCCACTTCCCGGCAATGATGCGCATACGGTCAGGGTCGCAGGTCGGCCAGTTTGAGCTGCAGGCGCGACACGCCGCGAAACTCTTCGCGTTCCAGACGAAACGCCACATCAACGGGGCGGCTGACATGCAGTTGTTCGCGCAGTTCGCCCATGCCCCATCCAATCGCGTCCAGCACACCGCGTTCGGCATGCAGTGCGAGTTTCAGTCCGTCCGAGCCAACGCGTTTGGGGGTGCCCGCCAGCTTCACCTGCATTGCGGAGAACATCGGTGCGGGATTGCCAATGCCAAACGGCTCGAAATGGCGAACCAATCCTTCCAGTTCGTCGCCAACCGAATTGAGCGACAGTTCGAGATCGACGCGCACGACCGGTGTCAAGTCGTCCGGAGTGAGTCGCTCGCGCGCGGTCAGATCAAACTGCTCACGAAACGCTGGAAGATTCTCGGCGGGCATGGTAAGGCCGGCCGCCGCACGATGCCCGCCAAACCGGGTGAAATGGGACTTGCAGGCGGAAAGTGCGCCGTGCAAATCGAACGCGGCAATGGACCGACCAGAACCTTTTCCGATGCCGTCTTCAACGGCGACCATTACGGCCGGACGCGCCGTCTGTTCAACAATGCGCGACGCGACAATTCCGATGACGCCAGCATGCCATCCCACGTTGGACAGGACAAACGCATATCGATCGCGATTGTCCGGCAGGTCCAATTGACGCATGGCGTCGTCGAGCACGATGCGATCCATGGTCTGGCGGCGCTGATTGAGTTCTTCCAGTTCGCGCGCGAGACCGTTGGCCTCACTCTCGTGTTCGGACAACAACAGCCGCAGACCCAGATTGGCGTCGGCCATGCGGCCGGCCGCGTTCAACCGCGGGGCCAGGACGAAACCCACGCGGCCGGCGGTCAGCGTCTTGGCGTCCAGGCCAGATGAACGCATGAGCGCGCGCACGCCCGGGCGTTCGGACGCGGCGAGCAGCTTCAGCCCGTAACGCACCAGCACGCGATTTTCCCCACGCAGTGGCGCAACATCTGCAATAGTCGCGAGCGCCACCAGATCGAGTTGGCGGTGCGCAATATTGCGTGTCACCCCAAACGCATCACACAGGGCGAGTGCCACCTTGTAAATCACGCCGACCGCAGCAAGGTCTTTGTCGAGACTGTTGCACTCGGGACGTCGCGGATTGCAAATGGCGTACGCAGCCGGCAATGGGCCGCCCGGCAAATGGTGATCGGTAATGATGACATCAATGCCACTATTCATCAGCGACGCCACGGCCGCGTGCGCGGAAGTGCCGCAGTCGCAGGTCACGACCAGGGTGGCCCCGGCTTTCTTGGCGGCCACTACACCGGCTGCACTCAGATCATAACCATCGGTGAGCCGATTGGGCACAAACGGCACAACCTGTTGCGCACCCAGATCACGCAACACCCGAACCAAAATGGACGTGGAACACATGCCGTCCACGTCGTAATCGCCATGGATGAAGATTGTTTCCTGCGCTCGCACGGCGTCGGCAATACGCGCCACGGCTCGGTGCAGGTCGTACATCGTGTCCGGCTCGCTGAGATGTTCCAGGCGCGGACGCAGATACCGTTTCACGGCTTCGGGTTCAGAAAAGCCGCGCGATATGAGCAACCGGCAAACGGGTTCCGGCAGCTGCAGCGATTGGGCCAACTCCTGCACGCGCGAATACTCCGGTTCAGGAACCGGACTCCAACGCGCGGGGGGACGGTGAATAGCCAACGTCAGCGTGCGGGTGCGGGCGAAGTGGGTGCCGTTTCGAAATACAACAACACACCGCAACCTTCACACGTTTCAATAAGCTGTCCCGACGCCAACGCCGGACGACGCTGCATGGACACGGCGGTGTCACATTGCCCGCAGGAAAAACTGCGGAGTGCGAAGACGGCCTGCCCCTTGCGACGCGAATTCATGCGGTCGTATCGCGACAATAACGTTTGACTGACTGTTGCCGCTGCGGCGGCACGATTCGCCTGCGCGTCGGCAATACGTTTGCCAAATCCGGCGCGCTCGACTTCCAGCGCGGCCCGGGTCTCTGCCTGCTCCAGCTCCATCGAATTCACCGCGTCACGAGACGCGGCGGCGGCACTTCGCAAATCGGTCAACCGACGGCTCAACGCCAGCAGTGCGCTTTCGTCTTCGGCCACCACCTTTTTGGCGCTTTCCACCTGCGCCATGGCCGCAGTGGCCTCGCGCAGTTTGTGCGCCTGATTGAGCGTGTTGACACTCTTGTCATGTCGCGCGCGGTGTTCGGCGACGAGCTGCTCCATCTGACGGAATCGTTCGGTTTCGCGTGCCAACATCGCGTCCGCTTTGGCGCGTTCGTCGATGGTGCGCTGTCGGGCCTTGTCCAGCGCCTGAATGCGCGGATTCATCGACACCAGTTCGGATTCAACCGATCGTAGCGCCTCGTCAGCGTCTTGCAGCGTCAACAACACTAGGAGTTCCGGATGCACTCAACCTCCTGCGTGAAACAGCGAGACCATCAGTATCTGGGTTTGCCACGCGGCGATCGCATGGGCAACAACACATTTCGTTCCTTGATCAACTGCTGTTGCTGCAGGCTGAGCGCCTCCACACGCTCGGCATCGTGCCTGGCCTCGGCCTCACCCATTTCCTGCCGGATGTCAACGAGCCGAGCATCAATAATTCGAGCGTCCAGCTTCTTGAGGTTGAGTGTCACGTCCACCGCTTCAGCATGGTGACCATCGCGGCGATGCGCCAGTTCGCGAAGCACGGCCGCCGTCTCCTCGTCGATACGATCTGCAATTTCATCCAACCCCTCATCGGCATGCGCCACCAAAAGCACGCGGAACAGCTCACGATAGCGCACATCCTGAAAACTAGCGGGCGGATGCCGCGCACTGACGACCTCGACCAGACTCCGGTCCGCCAGCATGGCCGAAATCAGTGCGCGCTCAGCCGGCTCTTCAATGCGGCCGGTGGGTGACGCGTGACTCGATCGCCAGTCCGGCGCGGTTGGACGTCCGTTTCGCCCTTTCCAGGGGGAGCCGGGTGGCCGGGGCGTCCACGGCGCGCGGTGGGGCGCTGCGCCAGCCGCATCGGGCCCCGGGTCAGCACTATCGGGCAAGGATCGCGAAGCCCTGGTTGATCCGGCAGACCCTGACGCGCGTCCGGACGGTTTCCGACTTACCATTTCCGGTTCGTTGGCTTCGCGCAGCAGAATAGCCTTGTCAAGATGTGTCACCTCCGCCAGTCGCGTGAGGTACATCTCGCGCGTGAGTGCATCCTTCGCGGCGCGCACCGTTGGCAGCAATTTGTCGATGGCCTTGCGGCGATGACTCAGATCGGTAAACGCTCCCCGCCGTTCGAGAATCTGAATCTGCCGGTCGAACACATCCATCGCGTTCGTCAAAAGCGTCTCCAACCCCGCTCGGCCCTTCGCCCGCGTGAACGTGTCGGGATCGTCCCCATCGGGCAGGGTGACGACGCGAACGCCCGCACCATGGCGCAGCAACTCGAGCCCCGAACGAAAGGTCGCTTCGAGTCCGGCCTTGTCGCTGTCATACAACAGAAACACCTCGGGCGCGTATCGCACCAACAACGCCGCCTGTTCTTCGGTCAGGGCCGTACCCAGCGGCGCCACCACCGTTTCATACCCGGCAAGCGCGACACGAATCGCGTCCATGTATCCTTCCACCACAATGGCGCTGCGTTCGCGTCGAATCGCGTGTCGCGCCGCATGCAGGCCGTACAACGTGCGCCCCTTCTGATACACATCGGAGGCCGCGCTATTCAAATATTTCGGAATCGCGTCACCAAGGGCGCGCCCACCAAACCCCACGTAGTTGCCGCGTTCATCAACAATCGGAAACATCACCCGGTCGCGAAAATTCATGCGCGCTTCGCGGCCGTCGGCGGCGGGTTTCAGAATGCCCGCGCCAATCTGTCGCGGGTCGTCAAAGCCCAGCGAATGCAGATGTGAGCGCAGCAGTTGCTCATCGCGCGGGGCATAGCCCAGTTCAAACTGCTCTATGGCACTGGCGTCCAGTCCACGCTCCGTGAGGTAGCGCAGCGCGTCGCGTCCAATGGTGGCGTCCTGCAGTTGTGCACGAAACCACTGCGCCGCCGAGGCCAGCACTTCCCAGTGTTTGGCGTTGGGATCCGCAACTTTCGGTCGCGTTGGCGCATCAATGACCTCGATGCCCGACCGTTCGCCGACGTATTTCACCGCACTCGGCCAATCCATGCCGAGCTTCTTCTGCACAAACTTGAACACGTCGCCGCTTTCGTGACACACAAAGCAGTAGTACATGCCCTTTGCCGGTGCCACCGAAAAATTCGGCCCCTTGCCCTGGTGAAATGGACAGGGCCCACGAAAATCGTGGCCAGTGCGTTTGAGCTTGACCGTTTCGCTGATGATCTGCACGATATCCGCCGCATCGCGCACGCGCTCAAGGGTTTCGTCCGGGATCACGCGTTCATCTCAGCTCTGCAACCGTAGCCCCAGCCCCGCCTTCGTTCCACGCGCCCATGCGCACACCGGCCACGCGCGTGTCCTTGCGCAACATCTCCGTGATGCGGGCACGCAGCGCGCCAGTACCTTTGCCGTGAATAATGCGCAGTTGATGCAAGTCAGCCGCAATGGCCGCATCGAGTGCGGTCAACACAAAATCGTCGGCTTCGTCCACGCGCATGCCACGCACATCAATTTCTGTCTTGGCATCGAGGTCTGGCGTATCACCCATCAGCGAAATCCTGACCGCGGGCGGGGGCGGCGCGGCCGTGCGCGTGAGTGTTGCGACGGGAACCGATATCGTCAACGATCCCACCGCCACCCGCGCCTCTTTCCCGCGCACGGATACAATGCGACCAAGTTTGTTCTGCAGCGTTCCGACCAGCACCGAATCACCTGCGGCCAAGGGGGCACTCGCTTTCGGCTTGCGCTCGGTAAACGCGGCGGCCGCATCGGCAATCTCGTCAGCCGTCGAGGTTAACTGTTGCCTCTTGCATTTTGCGGCACTGCGGGCGGCATCGCGTTTCGCCTTGTCCACCACTTTCTCAACCGCGACACCCTGTGCTGCCGCCGCTTCTTCTATGGCGCGCCGAGCGGCGCGCGTGGCTTGCTCCATCGCTTCGGCTGACGCGGCGGCGCTTGCCGCGGCGCCAGCTTCCGCCCGCACCGAGCTGATGACCCGCTCTACTTCCGCGCGCGCCTCCAGCAGATACTTGCGTGACTCTTCGCGTGCCATGCGTTCAATTTCGCTTTCCCGCGCGCGCACCTTGATTTCGCGATCGGTCACCGTGGCCATGCGCGCGCGCGTTTTGTCCGCCTCGCGCGCGATCAGTGACTCACGGTCAGCCAACGACGCTTCGCGCAGCTCCAGGTCGGCCAACAGCATGGCGACGTCGCGTTCGCCTTTGGGGAGCCGGTTCTCCGCGTTGTTCAACACGTCCTCGGGCAGCAACAAACGGCGCGCAATGCTTAACCCGTACGAGCGGCCCGGCACACCTTTCAGCAGACGATACGTCGGGGCCAACTGCACACTGTCAAACTGCAGCGATGCATTGACAACACCCTGAACTTCGGTCGCAAGCAACTTGAGTTGGCCCAGGTGCGTTGTCGCAAGCGTCAGCGTGCCGCGTCTGGTCAGTTCTTCAAGGATCGCCCCACCAAGTGCCGCGCCCTCGGCCGGATCGGTACCCGAACCCAGTTCGTCAATCAGCACCAACGAGTCGGAGGTGGCCGAGCGAAGAATTTCGCCCAGGTTTTTGACGTGGGCACTGAAGGTGGAGAGGCTGGCTTCAATACTCTGTTCGTCGCCAACGTCGGCGAACATGTCGTCGAACACAGGCAGTCGGCTCTCTGGGCCGACAGGCGCAGGAATTCCCGACTGGGCCATGGCCGCAATCAGACCAAGCGCCTTGAGCAGCACGGTCTTGCCGCCGGTGTTGGGGCCCGAGACCAGCAGCGTGCGTTCGGCCGCCGTCATTGCCAGCGCAAAGGGGACAACGATAACGCCGCGGGCGAGAAGCAGTGGATGCCGCGCATCGACCAGGTTGAATCCATGCTCGGTCGCATGGAACGTGATCTGTCCACACGCCGCATCAATTGCGTACCGCGCGCGCGCATACAACGAATCGAGCGCGACCAGCGCGCGGTACGCGAGCATCATCGCCGCGTGAAATGGTCGCAGGCTTTCGGACAATTCCCGCAAGACGGCTTCTACTTCGCGTTGTTCTTCGGCCTCGAGTTCGCGGACGCGATTGCCAAACTCGACGGCGGCGGGTGGCTCGACAAAAATGGTTTCGCCAGTTCCGGAACTGTCGTGCACAATGCCACCAACATAACCGCGCGCGCCGCGTCGCACGGGCATCACCCAGCGACCGTTGCGAATGGTGACGGACAGGTCGGCCACCTGATGATGTGATTCGAGCTTGCTCATTTCGCGTTCAAGCAGTTTCACCAATTCGCCCTCTGTTCGACGCAGGTCTTTCCGCACGCGACGCAGTGCAGCTGACGCATCGTCCTTCACCGTGCCGTCGTCTGCCACCGCGCGATGAATGGCGTCTTCCTGCGCGCGGAGCTCGACGAGGTCGGCACCGACGCCCTGCAGAATGCCTTTGACGACGGCGGGACGACGCGGATCGCGCAACGCTTCACGCTGGCGACGCGAGGAACGCAGCAGTATGGCGCACTGAATGAGTTCCAGCGCGCTCCAGGTCAGCCCGTCAATGCGCAGGCGGTTCAGTGATTGCTCAAGATCTGGAATGGCTTCACTGGGCCACTGCAAATCGGACTGCAGCATGCTGCGCATGGCGTTCACACGCTGATGCTCCGCGGCAATTGCGTCGCGATCGGTTGACGGCGCGCGCGCGCGCACCGCGGCCGCACCGGGCGCCGAGTGCGCCTTGCCGGCGACGTGCGCCAACAGGCGCGGAAATTCGAGAATCCCTAAAGCGTGCGCGTTCATACGACCAACTCACTTGCCTCCGGCAAGGACCTCGCGGGCCAGCGCGTTGATCGTGCTGCCATCAGCACGACCTTTGAACTGCGGCATCACTTTCGCCATGACCGCGCCTACGTTTGCCGCGCCCCCTGCCACGGCGGCCACTATTGCCGCGCGCAGTTCCTCGCTATTCACCTGTGGCGGCAAATACCCTTCCAGCGCTGTGGCTTCTACCTGTTCCTTTACGGAGAGATCGGTTCGGCCCGCTTTTTCGTACACCGTGGCCGATTCCTTGCGCCGCTTAATGGCCTTCCGCACGACTTCCAGCGTGTCGTCGTCGGTCACGTCCCGACGCAATTCGATTTCGCGGTTCTTCACTTCCGAGATGAGCATGCCCAGCAGCAGCACCAGATCTTTGTTCTGTGCTTTGCGCGCGTTGGCCTGGTCGGATTGCAGCCGCGCCAGCATTGAAGCGCCAGCGGGCGGTCGGGAATCACTCACGTTGGGAAGGGAAAAGGTGTGCGGAAAGATAACGCCGCTCGCAGGCTTCAGCCCGGGGGCCACCCCATGGCGCGGCCGCCCAGTACATGGGCGTGCAAGTGCTGCACCGTCTGGCCACCGTTGTCGCCCGTGTTGAGCACGACGCGATAGCCTCCTTCGTCCAATCCTGCCTCACGTGCCAGGCGTGCCGCCAACAGCAGGACGTCTCCCAGCAGCGCCGATTCGGAGACGTGGGCGAGTGATTGCACGTGGGCCCTGGGTAACACCAGCGCGTGGAATGGCGCCTGTGGACTGATGTCTCGAATGGCAATCGCGAACTCGGATTCCGCCAAACGGGGTGACGGAATTTCACCGGCGACAATGCGGCAAAACAAGCAGGTTGGCGTCATTTTGGTTCCGGATGGGAAGTGTTGGACGTATGCAGAACCGTTCGGACCATGGAGAGTGCGGCGACGGCCGCCGTTTCAAACCGAAGAGTATTCGGGCCGATGGAGCCCTTTCGAAATCCAGCGGCGACCAGCGCGGCCAGCTCATCATCTTCGATGCCCCCTTCGGGTCCAATCGCAATGATGACTGGCGCCGCCATGCGGATTGTTCCGTCCCCCACCAGCGAGTCCCCATCCGGATCGAGCACGATTCGATCACCCGGTGGGGCCGCAAGCAACGCGCGTTCGAGATTGGCTTCGGGAAACATCTGCGGCAACCAGGCCCCCTGCGACTGCGCCAGCGCGCTGGCCATGCGAGCGCGAACCTTGGCCTGAAACGCCGGACCTTCACCCCGCGGTGCGACGCTGCGTGAGCGACGCCACAACACCGGGCGCCAACTGGTGCAGGTCAATTCACCGGCTTTCTCCGCCAACCACAACAAACGCTCGCGATCAGCCACCGGCACCAGCAGGTGCACCTCGGGAAGAGGGGCACGTGTTTCAACATGCTCGACTTGCACATGCGCCTGCCCTTTGGCGAGCCGTACCAGCGTGCCACGACCCATTAATCCTGCACCATCACGCAAGCCCACAACGGCACCTACCGCCAACCGCAACACACGCAGATGGCGCACGTCATCGTTGCCCAACGCAAAGACCGCGCCTTCGGCAAATGGTTCGTTGGTGACAAACGTCGGCAGTCCTTCCGCGCTACGGGCCATCACCTACGCACGACGCACAATGGCCGACCACCAGATATCCTCGGCATCCTCGTCCACAATGTGCCACTCGTGATCGTGGAGCGCGGTCACGATAGTGTCGCGTTCGTCACGCAGAATACCGCTCAGAATGGCCGCCCCATCCTCGGCGAGGCACAGCCCGATGATCGGCAACAGTTCGATCAACACCGACGAAATGATGTTCGCGAGCACCACGCGAACGGGCGCGACGAGTGGCAGCAAAGCGCTGGCATCGCCTTCGAACACATGTACAACATCGGCCACACCGTTTCGCATCACATTTTCTTCTGCGTTCGCGATAGAGTCGTGATCGAGTTCGATGGCGTACACTCGGGCCGCGCCCAACTTTGCCGCCGCAATGGCAAGAATGGCACTTCCCGCTCCCAGGTCTGCAACAACATCGCCCGCGCGCAGCACTTGCGGGAGCAAACGAATCACCCCGCGCGTTGTGGCATGATCGCCGGTTCCAAACGCCATGCCCGGATCGATGACAATGCAGCGCGCCGCATCGTACTGGTGCGCCAGCCATGGCGGTGACACCGTCAGCGGTCCCAACGGGTGCGCCACAATACGCGCCTTCCACTCCACGCTCCAGTCAATTTCAGGAACGGGGGTGGTTTCAATGGTCACATCGCTATCGGCTTCGGTGAGCGCGCGATGCACCGCTTCCAGATTGAAGCCGGGTGGAAAGTGTGTCACCAAACTGGCACCGTCTTCATGCACGCCTTGCGCACCGGACGCAAACAGCGCGCTCAGACATGCCGAACGCGCTGCAGCTGCATCAGAAGCCCCACGGCCCGGGCGGACGCGAACACTCGTCCACCCGGTGGATTCCCCGTGCCGTTGCTCAGGCACCCAACGCTTCCTTCATTTTCGACCAGATGCTCTTCTCACGCTGCTTGGGTGCGGCCGGCTGCAACTTGGACATCACCTTGACCGCGTGTTCCTCTTCGGCGCTCATGGTTTGCGGTGTCCACAACTGCACGCGGACGTGCAGATCGCCTACACCACTGGCATTCACGCGAGGCAACCCGCGGCCGCGCAGGTGAAAGACCGTGCCGCTCTGTGTGCCAGGCGGTACGCGCAGTGCAATTTCCGATGCCACGCCTGCCACCTTGATGTCCGCACCAAACACGAGCTGCGGATAGGTCACGAGGGCTTCGCAGAACAGGTCTTCGCCGTCACGCTCAAAGCGTTCGTCGTCTTCCACCTCGAAAATCACCAGCACGTCGCCACGCGGGCCACCCCGCGGCCCCGCGTTGCCCGCACCGCGCAGCGTCATGTACTGCCCCGTCGCGACACCGGCCGGCACGTTGATCTTGAGCGACCGCTCACTCCGCATGCGCCCTTCGCCACGACATTTTTTGCAAGGCGCTGCAACGACCATGCCTTCGCCGGCGCACGTCGGGCATGGTGCCACGCTGACGAACTGGCCAAAGAACGAGCGTTGCGCACGACGCACTTCACCGCTACCCGCACACGTGGTGCACTGCGTGGGTTTGGTGCCCGGCTCGGCCCCGGTGCCTTCACACTTGTCGCACGCGTCCAGCAACTTGGCCGCGACCGTGCGCTCAATGCCGGACGCCACTTCAGCCAACGTCATGGGCAGTGTGATTTTTACATCTGCTCCGGCGCGTGACGCGGCACCGCGACGTCCGCCCCCCTGGCCAAACAAATCGCCCAGTCCACCGCCACCGAAGTCGCGCATGAAAATGTTGAGCGCATCGGCCAGATCGACATGTTCGTATTGCTGCTGACCGGCACCGCGCAGCCCAGCCTCACCATACCGGTCGTACGCGGCGCGCTTTTGCGGATCGCGCAACGCGTCGTACGCTTCGGTGATGGTTTTGAACTTCTCTTCGGCGTCCTTCGATCCGCCATTTTTGTCGGGATGCCACTGCATCGCAAGGCGGCGGTACGACTGCTTGATGTCGTCGTCTTTTGCATCGCGCGGTACGTTAAGTACCGCGTAAAAATCGGCCATAAATAAATCCAGGGAAGCGAGCGGTTTGCGTGACCCCGCCCGGGGACTCGACAGATCTGAAATTTACCCGTTTTGTGCGCCCGATGGCAGCGGCACCAATTCGCCAAATGCGCTAACAGAGCATGTCCGAAACGAGCTGGGATGTGTGCCCCACCAAAGCGATCACCTTGTCGTACGGCATGCGCGTCGGGCCGATGACACCAATCACCCCGCTTAACGCCCCCGCCGAGTACTCGGCCGTGACCACGGTGAATCCTTCGAGCTTTGGATCGCCGTGCTCATTGCCAATGGTAATGGAGAGTCCGGGAGTTCCGGCTCTCGACTGGAGCAGCGTTGTGAGATGCTGACGAGTCTCGGTCAGTTCGATGATCTGCCGTAACCGGTCGCCGGTTGCAAACTCCGGCTGGTCCGCCAGCAGCGACGCTTGCCCGAGCATCACCGTCTCGGCACTGTCCGCCGCCCGACCAAATGCCAGCTCCCCCTCCTGCACAAAGATGTTCAGGAGTTCGGTCGCGACGGGTTTGGTGGTGACGTCTCGCAAACGAGTCCCCAGCGACGTACGCACCATTTCCAGGGTGAGCCCCGCCAGCCGTTCGTTCAGGACCATTGCCACCTCAACCAACGCCTCGTCGGCAATGGTACCAGGCACTTCCACAAAGATGGTGCGCACCGCTCCACCGGTGAGTGCCAGCACAATGAGGAGGCGCTCGGACGAGACGCGCACGATCTCCAGTCGCGAAAGGATGGCGCGGTCAAGACGAGGACCAAGCGCCACACCCAACTCCTGGGTGAGCACGCCCAGCGACTGAGCCGCGCGCATGAGAATGGCCTCGATGGCCGATCCGCCGGCCGAGATTTCCTCTGCGAGCTTCTTGCGGTCAGCGCGCGTGACGGCGTCCACGCGAATAAGCGAATCGACGTACACCCGATACGCCTTATCCGTGGGCACCCGGCCGGCCGACGTATGCGGATGGTACAGATACCCCTTGGCCTCGAGGTCGCTCATGGTGTTCCGGATTGTAGCGGGAGACACGCCTAACCCGAATTGCCGGGACAACGTTCGCGAGCCCGCCGGTTCGGCGGTCTGCACATAGCTGCGGATAACGGCCTCCAGCACGCGCCGCTCCCGTTCGGACAAGTCTGCTGCATGCGCCATAAGTGTAACGCTATCAATGACTTCGGAGTGCTGTCAAGGCGCTGGCCAACGCATCCAGTCGCAACCAGCCCAGCGGGGTGCAGCGCAACCGACGCGGTTCAGCGTCATTCACACGTTCCAGCCACCCTGCAGAAAGCCACTGGTCGACCAGCGGAAGGTCGCTTGCGCCCACCAGCAGGCCATCTCGCGTACGTAGCCCCAAGTACACCCGTTCCGTCAGTCGGTTGCCAGCCGACAGCGTTTCGCTGCCGCTCATCGGGTCTATCCCCGCCATCGCGGACGCCTGCCACCGGGGGTAGGCCGCGGCGTTCCACCGTCGCACGTCGCCGGAATAGCCGTGCGCCGCCGGCCCAATCCCCAGGTACGGGGAGCCGCTCCAATACGCGCTGTTGTGCACCGCATGTTTTCCGGGTCTGGCAAAGTTGGACACTTCGTAGTGTTCGTATCCGGCGGCCGTCAGTTGCTCATTCGCCATCAGAAACTGTTCTTCGTACTGCTCTTCGGGCGCAATGGTTACGTCACCGCGTGCCTCCCATTTCCCCAGCGCGGTGCGTGGTTCGACGGTCAGGCCGTACAGCGAGATATGGTCGGGCATGAGCGACAACGCGAGGTCGAGATCGCGATTCCAATCGCGAGTGAGCGACGACGGCAATGCAAAAATGAGATCGATGGAAAACGCGGAAATACCGCCGTCGCGCGCAACCTGTGCCGCTCGTTGTGCCGCCCCCGCGTTGTGCACGCGATGCATCCAGCGTAACACACCATCGTCAAAACTTTGTACGCCAATGGACAGGCGATTGATGCCAGCCTGTTGCCACGCCGCCACCGACTGCGCGGTGATGTCTTCGGGATTGGCTTCCAGCGTGACTTCGGCATTGGGGGCAAGTTGCGCCACGCTGCGCACCCAATCCATGACATGCCGAACACCTTCGCTACCCAGAATCGAGGGCGTTCCACCGCCGAAATACAGCGTGTCAAGCGCGGTCGTCAACGTCATGTTGCGCGCCTTCCATTCTGCAGCCAGCGCGTGGGCAAACTCGCGCCACGGTACCACCTTGCGCACCGCAATCGCAAAGTCGCAATAGCTGCAGCGGCGCGCGCAAAAAGGAACGTGCACATAACAATGCCGGTACTCAACCGGTGGTCCGTTTGCCACTTCAGTGGCAGATTCCGGGATTAGTGCGTCAGCCGGGCGCACCCTGCTTACACGCGCGCGACTGCGTCAGCCGGATGCACGTGCCCCAGATGATCGACGTAAACCAAACCGGATATTTCCAGAGAGCTGACGGCAGCGGCGGTCGAACGCGAGGTGAGCCCCGCGCGTCGGGCGAGTGTCGCGACATCGGCCGAACCCGCCGAGAGTGCGTCCCACAGTTGCGCATCGTCACCTGATAACATCGGCTGTGCCAACGGCCTGGCATCCACATTCAGCAGCGCCAGTACATCCTCCGGTTCAGCAATGACGTGTGCGCCTTCTCGCAAAAGCCGGTTACTGCCAAACGCCTGCGGCGCGTCAATCATGCCTGGTACGGCCGCGACCGTGATGCCCAGCGCGTGTGCGTGATCGACGGTCCGTTGAGCGCCGCTTTTCTCCCCGGCTTCAACAACGACCACCAGTTGTGAAAGCGCGGCAATGAGCCGATTGCGGCGCGGAAACGTCCATGCGGTGGCATGTTCGCCCGGTTCCATCTCGGAAATAACCAAACCCTCTCGCGCAATTTGTTGTTGCAGCGCCCGATGGTGCCGAGGGTACGCAACGCCCAGCGGAGTACCCAGTACGGCGACCGTGCGTCCGCCAGCGTCCAGGGCGCCTTCGTGCGACGCGCCGTCAATGCCACGCGCCAATCCGCTCACCACACACACACCGGCGCGCGCGCACGTCGCCGCAATACTGCGTGCTACGCGCAATCCGTAGGTGCTGGCGTTGCGCGTGCCAACAATCGCAACCGCTGGAGCGGTGGCAATGGCCAGCGCGCCGGCAATCCAGACCGCTTTGGGCGGTTGCGCAAGATTGCCAAACGCGGCGGGATAGTCGGCGTCCCCCTGTTCAATGCGCCGACCACTGTACTCAGGGAACAAACTCGTCGTCTGGCACAGTGGCTTCGGCCGCACGAACAATCAGCAACTGCGACCACCAGGCATCGAGCAATTCCGTGAGCCCCATACGACCGGGTGCACTCACGGAGAGGGCGGCAAACGCACCCGCCGCGTTGATTTCCGGCACGTAGTACTCGCCCAGCAAGTCGAGTTTGGTGAACACGACGCAGAATGGCTTTTTCGCGAGTTCCGGCGAGTACGACGCAATTTCGTGGCGTAGTTGGTCGAACTCCTTCTGCCAGTCTTCCGCGTCAATAGGCAGGAGGAACGCGAGAATACGGGTGCGCTCAATGTGGCGCAGAAACTGCAACCCCAATCCCTTGCCTTCGTGCGCGCCCTCAATAATTCCAGGAATGTCGGCGACGACAAAACTGCGATGATCGCTCATAGGCACGACACCAAGATTTGGGGACAGCGTCGTGAACGGATAGTTGCCGATTTTCGGGCGCGCTGCGGAAATGACGGAGAGCAGCGTGCTCTTCCCCGCATTCGGTTGACCAACCAATCCCACATCGGCAATGAGCTTGAGCTCGAATTCCAGCTCGCGCACCACGCCTTCTTCGCCCGGCTGCCACTCACGTGGCGCCTGATGGGTGGACGTCACGAAGAACGCGTTCCCACGTCCGCCACGACCACCTTTGGCCACCAGGATTTCCTCACCGTGCACCATCACTTCACACACGATTTCGCCCGTGGCGCGGTCGCGGACCACCGTGCCCGTTGGCACCGGTAGATAAATGTCAGACCCCGACTTGCCCGTCTTGTCGTTGCCTTCGCCGTGATTGCCGCGCTCGGCTTTCCACAGGTCGCGGTAGGTGAAGTCGAGCAACGTGCCCAGGTTGCGATCGCCACGCACGTACACGTCGCCGCCGCGGCCACCATCGCCACCGTCGGGACCTGCCATGGGATAAAACTTCGCGCGCAGAAACGAGACGATGCCCGAACCGCCGGTACCGGCTTCTACGCGAACAACTACGCGATCAACAAACATGAGAGTAGGAACGAGAGACCTGACAACCTGCCGATGTTGGGTCTTCCGACCCACTGCGTGTGCTGCGTGTCCAGTACTACTGGTGTGCGGCTACCTGTGTTGCGCCGCTTGTCCGGCGCTGCTTCCCTGCACCTTGGCCCACAACGCGCTGTACCGCGCCACATCCTGCGGCAACAACATGTCCGTCAACGCGTTCAGCGCCGCCTGCACCTGCGCCGCACTCGCGCCGGCCTGCAACGAGCCGTGCAAATGCGAGTGCAGTTGCCGATCCTGCCGACCAATTGCGCAGGCGGCCACGATGCACAACTCGCGCCGCCACAACGCCAGCGCCGGACGACTCAACACCTTGCCGTACCCTTCGACGATCATCCACGAATCAAGCGCCGGATGCAGATGGCGAATGTTCTCGCGAAGCTGCGTGTAAAAGCGCCCGTACACAGTTGCACAGGTGTGTTCGCCCCGTTCGCGCCAGGCCGCACCGTTGACGATCTCGCCGTCATCGGACAGCGGCGCCGCGCGACCCGAAATGCGACGCCACTCCCGCGCGCCGTTCAACGAGCGGGGAAACCCGGCAAACAAATACGTTTGCAGAATGAGCTCCTCCACCCACTCTGCCGGGACGGCTTCGTGCGCCGCCTGCAACGCCGGTCGTACGTCGCTTTCCGCCCCGCCCGCGAGCTGCGCACCAAGCTGCACCAGCAGGATGGTGGCCGTATCAAGCGTCTCGTCGCCAGCGGCGACAAACGCGTGGACGAATGGCTGCGGCGACTCCGTGAATGTGGTCGTATCGCGGCCTGACGCTGTCATCGAAAGCGCACGCGTCGCAACATTTTCGCTCACGCCCTGGTCCCGCGCTCGCCCAGCGCCGCGGCAGATACGCGGATTTCCCCAACTGACTCTCCCCGCGTGTTGCGCACCGCTTTCGCGGTGAATTCGCGAAGGGCCTCGGGCATGGGGTCGGGCAACTCGCCCAACTGTGCCAGTAGCGCCAACACTGCCGGGTACTGGGCGCGCGGAGCACCATCTTCCACCTTGACCGCCAGACCAATGCCGCGATCGACCAATGCCAACGTATGTACCCCCTCTGCGCCAATCTTGCACAAAACCTTCCCACGGCAGGCCTGCATCAACGCCGTATCGAATCGCTCGGTGCCGCCTATGAGAAACGGATTCCCCGTCATCGCATGCACGATGCGGGCCGCCGCCCCGTGTCCGCGCGCAGCGGCGTGCACCAGGCGCGCGTACGACAGTGCCATGTTCGCGAGGGGCAGCGCAAAAACGGGCACGCCACACCCGTCAACGGCCACGCCAATATTGGCAACATCAACGCCCGACCACAGCGAAACGGCCTGCAGCGCATTCTGCTGCACTTCGTGCTCAATTTTCTCGTACCCCGCAGTCGACTCACCGCGCAGCGTCGCCTGCGCCAGCATGGCCGAATGTTTGCCCGAGCAATTGTTGTGCAATCGCGTCACCCGTTGCCCCGACTCACGCAGCAATCGGGCTCCGCGCGTCGCCAGCGGTTCGTGGGGCCCGCACGCCAGATCCCCCTCCTCAAGGCCAATGCTGGCCAACATCTGCTCGGCAATGGCCACATGTTCGGGTTCGCCGCCGTGAGACGCGCAGGCCAGCGCCAGGTGGTCTGGATTCCATTGCAGCTTTTCCAACCCACCCGACTGCACCAACGGCATGACCTGAAACGGCTTCGCGCACGAACGCCACCAGGTAAAGGCACCGGGATTGCCCGCGCTCATGAGCAAATCGCCCTCCGCCGAGACCACGGCCGCATGCACGGAATGGCGCGACTCCACCACGTCACCGCGAGTGAGGACGACATCCAGCGCCAACGTTTGCCGAGCGGGACGGCTTGCTGGAGCGTGTGGACGAGACTGCGCTTCGGTCAGAAACGAAATGGTAGGCACCCTTGAAGATAAACCACCTCGGCCATTCTGGGCGCGAAGCGACGCCGATCCAACCAGTCGGCGTGCAACGCGACTGAGCCACAACCCACTCTCAAATGCCGCTTTGCCCGCGGCGGAAACCAGCCCATAACGAGAGGCTACTCCATTGGTATCGGCGCCGGCTTCCGCTTGGCAGCGGTCAAGTACACCCCGGCCAACACCACAGCGCCTCCTGCAAACACGCCAACGCCTGGAACCTCGCCGATGCCCGGAATAAGCGCGGCCAGCAGCGTCGCACCAATGGGTTCGCCTAACACCGTCAAATTGACGATATACGCGGGCAAATAGCCCAGTGCCCAATTCATGCCCGTGTGTCCAAGCAGCGACGGCCCAAGTGCCAACCCCACAAAAATGGCAACTTCCCGAGGGGGCTGAGGCCAAAGCGCCGCACCCGTCGCCAGCGCCAGCAGCACGAGTGTCACGAGGCACGCGCTGTAGACGAGTCCGACATACGGCCACAAATCGAGCACCTGCCGCACCCGACGACCAATCAAGTAGTAACCCGCCGCGGTCAACGCGCCGAGCACGGCCAGAAAGTCGCCCAACAGGGCTTGGCTCGCCGAATTGCCGTTCGACGCCGTGAGCGCCGCACCGATGTTCCGGATGCCGCCAGGCATGTCGGCCAGCCCCACGATCAAGGCTCCCAGTACGGCCAACGCAATCCCAAGCCATTGGCGGCCGTTGGGACGCTCGCCCAGCCACTTTGCCGAAACGACCGCGATGATGACGGGTTGCAGATTGACCAGCGTCACCGACGCCGCGACGCTTGTATATCGGAGCGACGTGTTCCAGCTCCAGAAGTGCAGCGCCAGCATAAATCCGCCAACCGCGGCCCACGCGAAGTCGGCGCGGCCAAGCCGGGCCCATTTACGCCAGCCACCAGTGGCGATGAGCGCAATGGCCACGATGACCAGCGTGAACACCATGCGCCACGCGGCAATAACCAGCGGGGCCGAGGCGGAAAGCCGAATGAGCGGCGCCGCGACTGAAAACCCCACGACCGAAAGCGCCAGGACCAGCAGTGGCGAAGTGGCCGGTTTTTGCGCGGGCGTGATGGGCGTTGTCACGCGAACAAACTAACGGCGGTCGCGCGTCGCGGAGGCGCATCAGAGAGGCGCATGGCGGCGGCGCATCAGAAAGGCGCATGGCGGAGACGCATCAGAGAGGCGCATGGCGGCGGCGCATCGTAACGGCGCATCGCGGTCGATCACTGACGCTCGCGCGCACTGGCCAACGTGTGGAGGGGGCCGTGTCGCGGGGTGCGTATCAGGGAGTGCACACGTAACTTCCTCGCCCATGACATCCAGCATCGGCACTTCCGGAACGCCAACCATCACTCGCAGCCGTCTGGTCAGCCTGCTCGACGCTGCGCGACAACAACACGTGCTCATTGTGGGCGACGCCATGTTGGACGTGTACTTGCGTGGCAGCGTCGATCGAATCTCGCCGGAAGCCCCGGTGCCCGTGGTTCGGGTGGAAGAACGTCGCCTTGCGCTTGGTGGCGCGGCGAATGTCGCGCAAAACGTGGCAGCGTTGGGAGCGCAATGTGACCTCGTCGCCGTCATTGGCAACGACGCCGGCGGAGCCTCGCTGCGCTCGCACCTGCACCAGGCAGCCATTCGCGAACGATCGCTGGTGACGAGTAATCGACCCACCACGACCAAAACACGGGTCATGGCGCGTTCGCAACAGCTCGTGCGATTTGATGAGGAAGTCGACAGCGATTTGAACGCCGACGAAATTGAAATGGTGCTGGCCGCGATTTCGCGCGCCATGCCTGACGCAACCGCCGTAGTCTTTGAAGACTACAACAAAGGCGTGTTGATGCCAGCCGTGATTGAGGGCACCATCCAGCAGGCCAAGGCGCGCAATCTACCTATCGTGGTCGATCCAAAATTCCGCAACTTTTTTGGATTTCGTGGCGCCACCGTGTTCAAGCCAAACCGTCGCGAACTGGAGAGTGCGTTGGGGGCCACGGTCGACCTCGAACATCCAGAAGCGCTGCCACAGACATTCGAGCGGTTGGGTGTTGACCATCTGCTCATGACGCTGGGCGAGCGCGGCATGGCGTTGGTCGCCGCCGACGGCATTGTGCATCGTGTACCGACCACGGCGCGCGAAGTGTACGACGTGGTGGGTGCGGGCGACACGGTCACCGCGTATGTCGCCACCATGCTGGCAGCGGGCGCCAGCGCGCTGGAAGCCGCGATTGTCGCCAACTTTGCGGCCGGTGTGGAGGTGGGCAAGCTCGGTGCCGCGACCGTATCGGGTGCCGAGGTGCTGGAGGCGTTTGACGAGCACCAGACTGGCTGAACCCTGCGAACCCGATCACATTTCGCAGCAGTTGTCCTGTAGTCGGGCCGTTAGCTTAGTTGGTTAAAGCACCGGACTCATAATCCGAGGATCGTAGGTTCAAGTCCTACACGGCCCATCGTCCCGACGCACCCATCAGCACCCGTAAAAACGAACCCGCTGATTGCGAACCCCCGTGGGCACCATTACGTTTTGCTGTTCGCACAGGGGCGTGTAGCTCAGCTGGTTAGAGCGCTGCTTTCACACAGCAGAGGTCCGGGGTTCGAGTCCCTGCACGCCCATCTGCATCATCCAAAGAGACAGGCCGCCAATCATGAGATTGACGGCCTGTTCGCTTTTTTGGAATCTGGCCAGGTGTGGCCCACTATTCAGCAACGCCCCGGTCGCAGCGTTACGCCTCAGTACCTGCGGACACCGCCGAGGCCGAATCGTCCGCAGACATCGCAACCACCGGCCGCGCAACCGCCCCCCGCGGCACCACCATAATGCGCGCCCCATCGTGCCGTAGCTTGCCAATAGAACGCTCGCTGAGCCGCGCACGCACCACCATCAACTCGCCGTCGTTGCGCTGGTCCAGCACCTCGCCATCCCGATGCACCTCGGCCATCATCCGGCCGTTGGACACCGGGATGCGAATTTCGTACAACGGCCGACTGTTGCGCATAATGGTGCGAATGCGCTCCTGCAGCGCGTCGAGTCCGTTTTTTTCCAGCGCCGACACGTACACCGCACCCGGCATGATGTTGTCCACGCGAGTGTGCAGCGCTTCGCGCTGATCTTCCGGCACGGCGTCCATCTTGTTCATGACGTGCAGTTGCAATTTGTCGGACAACCCAAGGTCGGCCAACACCTCGTGCACGACATCGCGCTGCGCCTCCCACGTTGGGTGACTGGCATCAATCACGTGTAACAGCAGGTCGGCCTCGCGCGCTTCCGCCAACGTCGCGCGAAATGACGCGACTAGATGGTGAGGCAGTTTGCGAATGAAACCCACGGTATCGGTAAGCAGTCCATGATATCCTTCGCCCAAATCGATTTCGCGCGTGAGCGGATCGAGCGTGGCAAACAAACGGTCTTCCACAAACACTTCGCGATCGTTGGACAGCGATCGTAAAATGGATGACTTGCCTGCGTTGGTGTATCCCACCAGTGCAATACGAAAATGCGCGTCACGTCCACTGCGTTGCTGATCGCGCGCACGCTCCACGTCGACCAGGCGTTCCTTCAGAATACGCACGCGTGCCTGAATAAGCCGCCGGTCACTTTCCAACTGCGTTTCACCAGGGCCGCGCATGCCGATACCACCTTTCATGGAATCAAGGTGGGTCCACATGCGTTTCAGCCGCGGCAACATATACTCCAGCTGCGCGAGCTCGACCTGGACGCGCGCTTCGTTCGACCGCGCACGCGTCGCAAAAATATCGAGAATCAATTCGGCGCGGTCCATAAGCCGCGTGTTGATGATGGTCTCGACGTTCTTGCTTTGCGCCGGCGACAACTCGTCATCAAAAATGACCAGCGTCGCATTCAACTCGGCAATTCGGTCCTTGAGCTCCTCGACCTTGCCGCTCCCCAGATACGTGGCGGAGTTTGGGCGATCAAGATTTTGTGTGACGTATCCCACCACTTCCGCACCGGCCGTGTCGGCCAATCGCGCCAGCTCTTCGACGTATTCATCGGCGTGCAGCTTGGCCGAACTGCGCTTGAGCGGCGCAGAAACCAGAATGGCCCGTTCGACGGGCGGCTTCAGGGAAATCGGTTCGCCTTTAATAAAAACCACCTTCGATTGAGTGACTCGCCCCTCGTCCAACAAAACGCGACCGCAGCGACGAACGAATGGCAACGTGTGCGCTACCCTTCAGCGACCAACACCACTCATGGTGCTGTACCGTCCGGTCTGACTATAGGGGCGCGTGAAATTTCCGATTGGCGTAGACACCGTGAAGTCTCCACGCACACGATAGTTAACCTGCCCCGACCGCAGCAGCGACGACCCGGCAGCGCCAAGTCCCGCGTACGTGAATCGTATGGGCAGGCGCACTTCAGACGAGTCGCCCGATTGCACGACAAAGCGATCACCCAATTCTCCCTCCCCCAGCGGAATGGAATCGATATCGACTTTGTACGTCATCTTGAGCGCGTCGAGGTTAAACCGGTTCGGGTTGTACACGCTGAGACGCACATCCACCGAGCCGCCTTGCAGGCCCAAGCCGGTAATTTGCACATCCTTCAGGCGCACCGTAGGTTCAGCGAAGGTGGCGCGACCCAGCGCGGCGCAACCGGCAATCGCTACCATGGTGACGGCGGCCAGCGCCCAGCGCCAGCGCCTTGCGCGTGATACCCGTGCTGTATTGTTCATGGACCGGCGTCTCCTGATGGATTGGTAGGTGTAGTTGATGTCGCGTCTTGCCGTTTACTGGCCCACCAGGCGAGCCGCTTGGAAACCTCGCGCTCAAAGCCAAACGGGCCGGGCTCGTAAAACATTGCGCCTTCGAGGCTTTCCGGAAGATACGTCTGCGGAATAAAAGCGTCGGGCACGGCATGCGCGTACTGGTACCCTGCCCCATACCCGAGTTCCTTCATCAGCCCTGTCGGCGCATTGCGCAAATGCAGCGGAACCTTGGCTGCCGGGGAGTTTCTTGCGGCTTCCAGGGCCGCGCCCCAGGCCTCATACACCTTGTTCGATTTCGGGGCGACCGCGAGATACACCGCCGCTTCTGCCAGCGCCAGCTCGCCCTCGGGCGAGCCTAGTCGTTCGTAGGTTTCCGCCGCTGCAATGGTGAAGGCCAACGCTGGAGGGTCGGCCAACCCAATGTCCTCGGCCGCCATGCGCACCAGGCGACGTGCGAGATAGCGCGGGTCCTCCCCGCCTTCAATCATGCGCGCCAGCCAGTACAGCGCCCCCTGCGGATCGCTGCCGCGCACCGATTTGTGCAACGCAGAAATGAGATTGTGGTGCTCCTCGCCACTCTTGTCGTACTGCGGAATGCGCCGCTGCACCGCCGCTTCGACCTGTGCGCGCTCAATCACCCCGCCGTCGTCAACCAGATTGGCCGCCGCTTCCAGCGCCCCCAGCAAGCGTCGCGCATCACCATCAGCCTGCTCGGCCATCAGAATACGCGCGTCGCCGGTAATCGAGAGGTTGCGACTGCCAAGGCCGCGCACGGCATCACTCAACGCACGGTCGGCCAACCCCGCCAAATCGGGAACGCTAATGGGTTCCAGCACCAGCACACGCGTGCGCGAGAGCAAGGCGCCGGTTAACGCAAACGATGGGTTTTCGGTGGTCGCACCAACCAACACAACCGTTCCCGCTTCGACATGCGGCAAAAACGCATCCTGCTGGCCGCGATTGAACCGATGAATCTCGTCGACAAACAGAATGGTTCCCCGTCCCCCATCGCGTCGGTCTTCTGCTTCGGCCACCACTTCGCGAACACGCGCCACGCCATCGCTGACAGCCGAGAAGGATACAAATGCCGCATCGGCGCTTTGGGCAAACAGTCGAGCGAGTGTGGTTTTGCCTACACCGGGCGGTCCCCACAAAATCAGGGAGTCGACAACGCCACGCGCCAACTGTTGCCTGAGCGGCATGCCCGGCGCGAGCAGATGGTGTTGCCCAATGTACTCGTCCAGCGACTGCGGGCGCATACGCGCGGCCAATGGCTCGGGCACCCGCGATGAAAAGAGCGAAGGCGAACGCGACGGTTTCAACTTGCGAACTCGACGACGGTCAAGCCCAGCCGGTTGATGGAAAGCGCCAGACTGTCTCGCAGTTCAGGAGCGTTCCGCAAATCCGTACGCGTCGGGCACCACACAACCTTTGGCGGTTGCTTGCGACGTTCCAGTCCAATCTTCAACAGCCGATCGCGCCATACATCGTGGCGAGAATACACCACCACCTGAAGCTCCGGCGTGAGCGTCAACTGGTCGGTGTCGGTGAACACCGCAATCTCGACACCGCCGTAACCGGCGAGCAACAGTTTGAGCCTGGCCAGTACATCGCGAATGTCCGCCTGCGCGCAGTCGCCCGAGTGCCAGGATTGCTGGTCACGCCACGACGTCACCGAAACCTGGACGCGCTCGGGGAAATAGGCCGACAACACGTGCATCAGGTCGACCGCGCGTTCACTGGTGACCCCAATGTGAAACGTGTAGACCCCGTTGTGTTCACTGCTGGTAAACCAGTCGGCGGCGCTGCGAAAGCGCTGCGAGATGTTGGTGGATTCCTGACTGCTGGCTGGTGTCACGACCGAAGGCTCCCGTTATCCCTGCAAGCTCGTACCCGGCGCACGCGGCTACCGATCCGTGCGGTCGGCATACATTTGCAGGGCCAGCCTGAGTAACGTCTCGCGGGTATTCGCCGCCGGGTCGTGAACCACCCGTGCCAGCAGACCGGCAAGGATTTTTCCGACCTGCGGCCCGAACGGAATTCCCGCGACACGCAAGTCGTCGCCGTCCACCACGAGATCGGCAATTTCAATGGCGTCGTTCCACGCAATATGCAGCAGCCGGCGATACACCGCACGAACGGCGGCGGCCGTTGGCACCGCGACAAAATTCGCTCCATCGGCGCCCGCACTCGCGGCATGGTCTTCAACGTGTTGTAACGGCGCCGCGCGTGCGCCCGACCAGCGCGCCCACGCCACCCGCATGAATTCGCGCACGCGCACGCGGCCAATTGCAGCCGCCCACTTCCGCAGCACCGCCTCCGATACCAAGTCGGTAGCGGTGAGCGCTTGCTGCATCTCCGCGCCCAGTGTCTGCCATCGTTCAACAAGCGCACCGACAAACGCCGACTCCGCTTTTGATGCGCGCAGAGTTTTCATGGCGGCGACACTGTCGCGCGCCTCAAGGTCGGAGAACAGCGCGGCCAGCCGAAGTTGCCGCCGGTACAGTCGCCGACTTGCTGTCATGGCGGCCAATGGATGCGGCAACACGTCGACCGCCAGCAGCACGCCCTGCCTGATGTGTGCCAACGCCGGAATGAGCGTCCGAAACGCTCCGCACTGCTGCCAGCGTAGAAATGCACCGGACGGCGTCGCAGCCTGTTCCAGCGTTTTGTCCAGTTCCTGCTTCACGCGTTCGGGGGACAACCGGCCCAAATACGGTCCGCTGTCCACCATGGCCTGCCACGTGATGGGTTCGATCTCAAAACCAAAACGCGCAGCAAAACGAATGCCGCGTAACACGCGCAGGCGATCCTCAACAAAACGCTCAATGGGCACCCCCACCGCGCGCACCACGTGCGCCGCAAGATCGTCCCGCCCATAAAATGGATCGTACAACTTTTGCCCCACCGGGTCGAACGCAATGGCATTAATCGTGAAGTCGCGCCGGTTGAGATCTTCCACAAACGAGGCGCCAAACTCCACAACCGCGTGTCGTCCATCGTGCTGCACATCACGCCGAAAGGTTGTCACCTCATGCATGACATTGAAACGATCGACCACACCAACCGTGCCGAATGCTATACCAAGCGGCACAACCGGCGAAAACATGCGACGCACCAATTGTGGCTCGGCGGCCGTGGCAATATCCCAGTCCTGATTACGAATACCGAGCAGTGCGTCGCGCACCGCGCCGCCCACACACCACGTTTCATACCCCGCGTTCTGCAATTTGCGCACAATGTCCACCACCACCGCCGGTGGTTGCAGCGCGTCAGGCCGCGAGGTATCCGGGGTCACCCGCAGAGAACGCTCCCGCCGTTGACATTCAACACTTCACCGGTAACGTGACGGGCCAACGAACTTGCCAGGAACAGAATAGGCCCCGCAATGTCGTCGGCCGATGCGATGCGCCGCAGCGGAATGGCCGACTCAATGCGAGTACGTCCACCACCACTCATTGGCAGCGCGACCGCTTCCGTATCGACCCACCCGGGCGCCACACAATTCACAGTGATGTCACGCGCGCCCAGTTCAACGGCCATCGACTTCACGAACGAAATCATTGCTCCCTTGCTGGCTGCGTAGTCCGCGTGTCCTGCCTCGCCGCGCTGGCCCGCGGTACTCGCGACAAAAATCAAACGGCCGCCGGAAGGCAACACGCGCGCCGCCGCACGCGCCGCGTAGAACATGCCGTCCAGATTCGTCGCCATGGTTGACCGCCAGCGATCGTCCGCCAAACCCTCCACCGGTTCCGGGTTGGGCGGCCAATACCCGGAATTGCCGACAAAAATATCTACCGACGGAAACACGCAGAGCGCGGCACTGACAAATTCATCGTTGGCTTCGCGCGTTGACAAATCGCCTTGAAACGAAAACACGCCTCGGCCCATCGCGGCAATATCGTACTTGAGCGCGTCTGCTTCGGCCTGCCGGCTGCGATACGCAAAACCAACATTGGCACCCGCGCGCGCAAACAGCCGAACGCACGCCGCTCCGATTCCGCGCGAGCCGCCCGTGACCAACACCGTTTTGCCTTCAAGATTGATCATGCGTCGCTCAGCGGGCCATCAGCAGTGATTGCTCGACCGCATCGCAGATGAGATGCTGGATGCACAGGTGAATTTCCTGCGCGCGATCGGTGCGGTCTGTCGGAACAATGATGCAGTGATCCACCAGTGCCGCGAGCGCGCCTCCATCCTTGGCCGTCAGCGCCAGCGTGGCCACGCTGTGCTCCCGCGCCGCCTCGGCCGCACGCAACACGTTTGGCGAATTGCCGCTGGTGCTGTGAATCATCAACAAGTCGCCTGGGCGACCCAGCGCTTCAATCTGACGCGAAAAGATGTGTTCAAATCCGAAGTCGTTTCCGGCCGCGGTGAGCAGCGAAGTGTCGGTCGTCAGGGCGATGGCGGGATACGCCTTTCGGTTTCGCATGTAGCGCACGACGTATTCCGTCGCCATATGCTGGGCATCGGCCGCACTGCCGCCGTTGCCGCAAAAAAACAGCGTGCTTCCGCGCTTGACCGTCGCATGCACCATGGCCGCTGCTTTCTCAATGTTCGGCCCCAATCGCTCGGCCGTAAGGCGCGCAAGGTCGGCAAGTGCGAGCAGGGCCTGCGTAAGCGGGGCGTTGGGTTCGGGCGTTGGGGCAGTCATGGCAGTGTGTTCGTGTGGAGTGCGAACTTACTTGCGAAAAATGGATCGGATCTTGTTGATGGGACCCATCACGGACCGCAGGATCGGCACCGGCAGCGGATCTTCATCGTCCAATATCCGCTGGGCATTGGTGTGCGTCAGCAAATCAATCTGCTCGTCGCTTGCTCCGTGCTGCAGGAGCCACTCCGGCGCGACGGCCAGCGTACGCTGATCGCCGTGATTGTCCGACGCCAGAATGTCGACTAGCCCGAACGCCAGCAGTTCGCGCGCCAGCTCGGCCGGCGCCCCGCGTCCCAGCAACATCGACACGTCGGTTTGAATGACGACGCCCAGCGCGCGCCATTCTCTGACTTGCTCGACCGTACAACCAAAATAGCGCTCGGGGTGTGCCAGAATGGGCGTGCGCCCGCTGCGCGCAATGCGACGCAATTCTGCCGATCCCTGTCTTGGCACCCCACCCCGCGCAAATTCCACTAACAGGGCGCGCGAATTTCCCAGCGTGAGATTGAAGGACGTGAGGTCTACCCCGGGCGCATCCAGCATAATTTCCCACCCCAGTAACAGGCCGGGCTTCGCTGGCGCCACCTTCTGCAGTTCATCAAGTATGGCCCGGTACTGCACGTGCGGCGCCATGTGCGCCTGCGAAGCATTGAGGTGCGGCGTCAGCACCAGTGTTTCAACTCCCTGCGATTGGAACAATTCCAGCACCGGCACCGACACATCGCTGCTCGGCGACCCGTCGTCGACACCGGGCAAGAGATGTGAATGAATGTCGATCATGCGCAGAGACCGGACGCCTTCACGCCTCACCCAGCGCCGCAATGCGCTGCATGGCGTTCGCGGCCCGCACATCGAGCCGGCCCGCATCGGTCGCCGCTGCTTCGAACGCATACGTGACCAGCGCGTCGACGGACAACAGCGTCAAGGCAGTGGCGCGCTCGGTCGAACCGGACGACATGAGCTCCTTGAACAAATGCTCACCGGTTTCGAGACACGCCTCCGTCACCTCTGCCACGGGGCGCGATAGGTGGTGTTCCAGCAGCCGTTCGAGCTCCGCCGCCAACGCGGGTGGCGGCGCCGGCGCGATTTGCGTTAACCACTCACCCACAGTTTGCGGGGGACTCGGTGTCGACGCTGCTGAATTGAGTTCGCTCATTTTCGTCCTTTCGCGTTACCGTCGGCGCACTAGCTGCCAACCTTCGCCACGACCGGCGAGGCCGCTTGCAAGGCAACGTCCAGTTGTGATGCTTCTACACCCGCCTGCGCCATATGCGGTTTGCCGCCACCTCGCCCGCCTACAGTGGCCGCGATGTCGCGCACCAGTGCGTCGGCGCGATAGCCCCGATCGCGTACATCATCGGTGACGACGACCAACAACGCCCCTTTGCCATCCGGAAGCGCCGCACCAAGCACGGCGATGCCGCTGCCAAGTCCGTCGCGAACCGCGTCGCCCAGCGACTGCAGCGTCTTGACATCTGGCACATCAACGCGAGTTGCCACCAGCCGCACGCCACCAACATCCGTCGCCTGTGCGACAATCTGCGCCGCCATTCCTCCGCCTGTCACGCCGCCGCGCATGGCTTCGTCCAGCCGCTTCTCGAGCTGCGACTTCTCGGCCAGCAAGGCATCCACTTTTGTTTGCAGCTGCTCAAGACCAGCGGTCGCGCCACCCAGATTCACTTTGAGGCGAGTTGCCACACTGGCCAGTGCACGATCACGCTCCGCCATCAAGGCAAACGCATGCGGGCCGGCCAGCGCTTCGACACGTCGCACTCCGGCCGCAACGCCACTCTCGTGTACCAACCGCACCAGCCCAATCTCTGAGGTGTTGCGCACGTGGGTACCGCCACACAACTCGACGGACAGCCCGTCGATATTTACCACGCGCACCACGTCTCCGTACTTCTCGCCAAACAGCGCCATCGCGCCTGACGCCACGGCATCCGCATAAACTTGTTCGCGCGTGATTACCGGGACCGCCCGCCAAACGCCGACGTTCACCCGGCGCTCAATCTCCGCCATTTGCGCGTGCGTCAAGGGACCGTGATGCGTGAAGTCGAACCGCAACCGGTCGGACGCTACCAGCGATCCCGCCTGATGTACGTGTTCCCCCAACACTTCGCGCAATGCGGCGTGCAGCAAATGCGTGGCCGTGTGATGCCGCTCGGTATCGCGGCGTGCGGCATGCGAAACCTTGGCAATGGCGCGACTGAACGTGATTTCACCCCTCGGTTTGCCGATGGCCGCAATGCGACCTTCCATCTTGCGCACTTCGGTAACGGTCACCGACCAGTCGTCGCCAGTGATCGTGCCATGATCAGAAACCTGTCCGCCCGACTCCGCATAAAACGGACTCTCGCGCAGCATCACCGCCACCCGACCTTCAGGGAGCGTGCGGACGGCCGTGACAACGGTGTCGACTTCGAGCTGGTCGTACCCGACAAACGTGCCGTGTTTGTCGTCTACGGTAAATTCCTGTGCGCGACGCCACAGCGCGGGATCGGCAAAGTCATCGGCCAGCACCGTGTGCTGCCGCGATTTGCGTTCGTCGCGTGATTGGGTGCGTTGCGCCGAGAGCGCCTCCTCAAACCCGGCAATGTCCACCAGATAGCCGCGTTCGCGCGCCATCAGTTCGGTCAGGTCGATGGGAAATCCAAACGTGTCATACAAGCGGAACGCGTCTTCGCCGGCCAGCATTCCACGTACCGCCGTTGAACCCTGCGTCGATGACGCCGGTGCCAGTTCTTCAAAGCGCGACATGCCCGCGTCGATGGTCGCAAGGAAACGCTCCTCTTCCACCCGCGTCGTGTCGACAATGTGCTTACGCCGCTGCTGCAATTCCGGATAGACGTCGCGCATCTGGTCAATGAGCACCGCGACCACTTTATCGAGCGTGGGTTCGCGACGACCCAGCAACCACGCGTGACGCACGGCGCGGCGCAGAATGCGGCGCAGCACGTACCCACGACCGTCGTTGGACGGAAACACGCCGTCGGCCAAAAGAAACGCCACCGCGCGAGCATGATCGGCAATCACGCGAAACGAGGCCGGGTCGATAACCTTGCCGTCCTTATCGTGCGCCGTACCCAGCCCCATGCCCGGACGATACGGATACGGGATGCCTACAATTTCCTCGACCTTCGCAATGAGCGGCGCAAACCCGTCGGTGTGAAAATTGTTGGTGACGCCCTGCATGACGGCCGCAATACGCTCCAGTCCCGCGCCCGTGTCGACGGACGGTTTGGGCAACGGTACCAGCGTGCCATCCGTCTGCCGATCAAACTGCATGAACACGAGGTTCCAGATTTCCAGGAAACGCCCGGCTTCTGCTCCTTCGACAAACGCATCCAGCGAATAATCCGTTACATCGGTGTTCGTCCATTCGCCTTTGGCGTCGTTTGGAAACGCCCAGTCTTTCGCCATGTGCGCCAGATCGACATAGATCTCGGTACACGGACCGCATGGACCCGTGTCGGCCATTTGCCAGAAGTTGTCCTTGTGGCCGAGGCCGTAAATGCGGCTGTCGGGCACATTGGCGACATCCTTCCACAATTGGCGGGCCTCCCCATCCTCCCGGAACACTGTCACGCGCAGGTGCTCGCGGGGAATTTTGAGATCTTCCGTGATGAACTCCCACGCAAACCGAATGGCATCGCGCTTGAAGTAGTCACCAAAAGAGAAGTTGCCGAGCATTTCGAAGAAGGTATGGTGGCGCGCGGTGTGACCGACCTGTTCGAGATCGTTGTGTTTGCCGCCGGCGCGCACGCACTTCTGCGACGTGGTGGCGCGCCGATTACCGTCGGGCGCGTCCTCCATGCCGAGAAATACTTTCTTGAATTGCACCATCCCTGCGTTGACGAACATCAGGGTGGGATCGTCCGCGGGCACGAGCGTGGAACTCGGACGGACGGCGTGGCCATTCTTTTCGAAGTAGGCCAGGAATCGGGAGCGGATTTCGGACGCTTGCATAGGTCGCGAAATATAGACGCGCTACCGCCGGTCGAAGTGTTTGGAAATGGCCAATCTGATGGAATTCGAGCCGTAGCCGCGTCGCTGCAGGAACCCCATGAGGCGGCGCCTGGCCACCGGAGGCTCCAGCTTGGCGAGGGCGCGCATGCGCCGATCGGCAACGGCCAGGCACTGCGCGTCCTCGTCAATGCCGTCATCGCGGACCGCCATGGATACGGCGCTGGCGGCATCCGATCGGCCAATACCCTTCTGCTGCAGCAGCATGGCCACCCGGCGTGGTGCATCCCCGCGCCGCAGTCGCGCCGAGGCTGCTGCACGAGCCACGGCCTCGTCCGAGAGCACGCCACTGGCGGTCAGGCGATCGAGCGCCACCGCAATTACCGCCGCCGACGGTGGCACGATGCCCAGTTTCGTTCGCTGCAGCCTCTGTTCCAGTTCGCGTCGGGTGCGCCGCGCCCGAGAAATCGAAGCGAGCGCCTTGTCCATCACGCGGAGAATCTCGGCCTCCCCCGCAAGCCGGGTCAGCGTGTCTGTCGTGAGTTCCGCGCCTTTCCGGGTCAGACCCAAGTCGGCCAACAGGGACACCGACACCGTGAACGTCCGATTGTCGGACAACGTGAGCAGGTAGCGTCCGGGCTTGCGGGCGTGTTCGACGAGGTCCGTGACGGTCGTGGCGTCGTGCCCCGGAGAGATGAAAAGCGCCATCGGCTTTTTCGTGATTGTAGTTCGGAGATCAGCCCGAATGGGTTTCTACACGCGGAGGACACCGCGGGATCGTCCGGTGTTCGGGAATGGCAGTTCGGAGATCGGCCCGAATGGGTTTTCTCACGCGGAGCCGCGGAGGTCGCGGCGGAATCGTTGCATGGCCTGCATCGAATTCGCGATAGCAGATGAGCCGCGTGGATTGCAAGAATCAGAAGCAAAGAAACGAAGACTTGGCCCCGTCCTTGTTCTCTCTCCGCGTAAAAAACCCAAGGCTGCTATACCCCGGCAACCACAGCAAAGAAAAAGCCGAGGGGCCAACTTATGATGGGAGGTGGTGATCCGGGCACCACTGCACACCATAAGCGACCCCTCGGCCCAACACTGCGAGGGAACGGAATGGACCTACTGCTCTTCCAACTCCTCTGGTGGCTCGACTGCCTGCGCGCCCGGCTTGATGCCCAGCACGACTTTTACCTTTTCTTCGACTTCGGCCATGAGCGCGGGATTGTCCTTGAGGAACATCTTCGCGTTTTCGCGGCCCTGCCCAATGCGCTGCGTGCCGTAGCTGTACCACGCGCCGGCTTTGTCGATGATGCCCGCCTCGACGCCGATATCGACCAGCAGCGAAGTGTGGCTGATGCCTTCGGCGTACATGATGTCAAACTCCGCCTGCTTGAACGGCGGTGCGACCTTGTTCTTCACCACCTTCACGCGCACGTGCGAACCGATGACCTCTTCTTTTTCCTTGACCGGGCCAATGCGGCGAATGTCCAGACGCACCGAGGCGTAGAACTTGAGCGCCTTGCCACCCGTGGTGGTTTCGGGGCTGCCGAACATCACGCCAATTTTTTCGCGCAACTGGTTGATGAACACCACCGAGGTTTTCGAACGAGCGATGGCGCCGGTGAGTTTGCGAAGCGCCTGGCTCATGAGCCGCGCCTGTAATCCCATTTGCTGATCGCCCATGTCGCCTTCGATTTCGGCCTTGGGGACCAGCGCGGCGACGGAGTCGATGACCACGATGTCCACGGCGCCGGAGCGCACGAGAATTTCGCAAATTTCCAGGGCTTGCTCGCCGGTGTCCGGTTGCGAGATGAGCAGGTTTTCAATGTCCACGCCCAGCTTCTTCGCGTATTCCGTGTCGAGCGCGTGTTCGGCGTCGATAAATGCCGCGACACCGCCCGCCTTCTGCGCATTGGCGACGACGTGCAAGCACAGTGTGGTTTTCCCGCTGGATTCCGGTCCGTAAATTTCCGTAACGCGGCCGCGCGGAATTCCACCAATGCCAATTGCAGCGTCGAGATTGATTGCGCCCGTAGGAATAAATTCGATGCGCACCTTTGAATCAGTGCCGAGGCGCATGATGCTACCTTTGCCGCAGCTCTTTTCAATTTGTGCGACAGCGAGCGCCAGGGCTTTGCGCTTGTCGTCTGCTACTTGTGTGGCCGCCATGTTTCCGCCGTCGTTAAAGTAAAGCGTCATGCCCTGACCCAAGAAAATTTACCGGGGGGGTAAACGTGGCCAAGACCCGAATAAAATACGAAGATCACGTTCTGTGGACAACTCCCCCCATTGGCCGAGTTTTCCACTATTTCCCGGACAGAGGGAAGGCATTCGGGATGTATTTCACCCGAACCCGGTCGCCCTCGACCAGAATTCCCACCACATCGAAGCGATAAGCGAACTCGACCATACCGAATCGGTCCACCCAAACCTTCGCGGCCCGGCTCAATTCCTGCTGTTTTCGGTGGTGGACCGCCTCCACAGGGCTGCCGAAGGCGTCCCCACGGCGCGCCTTCACCTCCACAAAAGCGACCTCCTGCTCGCGGCGCATCACGAGATCGATGTCACGCCGACCTGCGCGAAACCGATGGTCGAGTACTGACCAACCTTGCCGGACGAGCCACCGCGCCGCGATGCGTTCGCCTAACAGTCCGAATTCCTGTCGTGATTTTGTCATGGCGTGATTGTATGGCGAAACGTTTCAAGCGCGTCATCGAATCATTGCCAACCCGCACAAATTCGTGCACTGAAAAAATGCTGGCATATTCGTACGGCAATTACTTGCGGGACTGGTCCCGCGCTCCATCTTGTGCGCCATGAGCTTATCACGTGCAGGCACGGCAGTTGCCGCAGTTGTCCTTGTCGCGCTCGGTTATGCCGGCGCCCGCCCCATTGGTCCGATACCCGCGCTGGGTGCAGTGCTCGATCCCGCAAACGGTGTGTGGAGCGCGGCGCTCACGGCCGAGTTGCCAGCGGAGGCCGCCGTGACAATGCCGGGGTTATCGGCTGAGACAAACATCGTCTACGACGATCGCGACGTCCCGCACATTTTTGCACCCACTGAACTCGACGCCTACCGCGCACTCGGCTACGTCGTGGCGCGTGACCGACTCTTTCAAATGGAGATGCAGGCGCGCGCGGGCGCCGGCACGCTCACGGAATTGGCGGGCGGCAGCGAAGCCGTACTGGGGCTGGACCGACAAACCCGCGAGCTTGGAATGCCGCGCGCAGCCGAACGGCGCGCCAAAGAGTCCGACACCACTTCCGCGCACTGGGCGCAGATTGTCGCCTACACGGCCGGGGTGAACAGCTACATCGAGTCGCTCACCCCGCGCGACTATCCGGTGGAATACAAGCTGCTGGGAGCCAAACCGACTCGCTGGAGTCCGCAGAAGACGTTCAACCTCATGGTGCGGATGGGTTGGACGCTGGCGTCGTCCAACGATGAACTGACGCGACTGCGCGCGAGTGCGCTGGTTGGGAAAGCCGCCAGTGATGTGTTGTTTGCCATGCACTCGCCAATTGTCGAGCCCATTCAGCCAAACCAATCCGCTACGGCACGATTTGACTCGCTGCGCCTGCCCCCGCCTGGCGCGCCCGACACGGCCGCGCTGGCCGTGATGCAATCCCTCGGCAGTCGCGGACTTGCTTCGCTCGCGGCCTTCACGTCACCACGTGGTGCCGATGCCGTGGGCAGCAACAACTGGGCAGTGGCCCCGTCCCGCAGCGCAAGCCGCCATGCGTTGCTTGCGGGCGATCCGCATCTCGAGCTCTCATTGCCTTCCATCTGGTACGAAGTGCACATGGTTGTACCGGGAAAGCTCGATGTGTACGGGGTGACGATTCCGGGCGCATCCGGCGTGGTCATTGGCTTCAATCGCGATGTCGCGTGGACCTTTACGAATACCGGCGCTGACGTGATGGACTTTTACGCCGAGACGGTTGATGACCTCAAGTCGCCCAAACAGTACAAGCTCGATGGCGCGTGGAAACCGCTTGAAATCCGGCCGGAACTTTATCGTACGCCGAACGGCACGGTTATTCGGACGGACACTATGCGGTATACCCATCGCGGCCCGCTTGCCAACGTCGAAGGTCGCTGGATTTCCATGCGATGGACCGTGCTGGAATCGAATCGCGATCACGAAGCGTTCGCCAAGGCAACCGTCAGTACCACCGCCATGGGCATGCTCGACTCGGCAGCCAGCGTGTACGATGCACCGGCGCAGAACATGCTGGTGGCCGATCGTGCGGGCAACATCGGCATTCGTTCGACCGGACTCTATCCAATTCGGGCCGATACCGGGCGCGGCGATGTGATGCGCGATGGTTCGCTTTCGTCCAATGACTGGATTGGGCGTTGGGCGGTTGCGGAATATCCGCAGGGTTACAATCCCACACGCGGATTCCTGTCAAGCACGAATCAGGAACCGCTCGATCCGCGCGATCAGCCGCGGTATCTGGGCAGCAACTGGGAACGTCCATGGCGCGGCATGCAAATCAACAAGTTGTTGCGCGCCGATTCCGCCGTGACACCCGAGGCGATGCGAGTGTACCAGAGCGATCCGGGCAGCGCACGCGCCGACTTTTTTGTGCCCGTCCTGCTCGGCGCGGCGCTTTCCGGGACAAGTCATCCGCAGGCAGAGAAACTCCGGCGCGTAGCGACACTGTTGGGCGAATGGGACCGTCGATACACCAAGGACAATTCACGCGCCGTGTTGTTTGAAGCCGCCATGCAGCAGGTCAGCCAATTGTTGTGGGATGAACTCCGGAGAGACAGCCTCGCGCAGGCACCCGTGCCAAGCGACATGATGACGGCCGCACTGGTCTCGCAACCCGACAACGTGTGGTGGGATGATGGCCGCACATCGCCGGTCGAAAATCGCGACGCGCTGTTGGCGAATGCCCTGGTTGCCGCGCTTGACGGGGTCATTGCGCAGTATGGCGAACCAACCGGCGACAATTGGCGGTGGGCGAAAGTTCGGAATGCGCGCATCAATCACTTGCTGCGCATCGCACCGTTTTCGCGACTGGGCGTGCCGGTGCAAGGCGGAAGCGGGACATTGTGGCCGAGCACCGGCAGCGGCACGCACGGTCCCAGTTGGCGCATGGTAGTTGAGATGGGGCCCACCGTTCGCGGTTGGGGCACATATCCCGGCGGCCAGTCGGGCAACCCGTTCAGCAAGCGGTACGACAATCGCGTGCAGCAATGGTCCAACGGCGAACTTGATTCGCTGCGGGTTCCGGCAACGGCCGACCAACTGTCCGCGGCGCAGCGTCATGCGCGCCTTGTTCTCACACCGCGTCGCTGAGGCTTGTATGGTTTTCATTCGCGTTCTGGTGCTCGCGGCGTTGATGGCGGCGGCGACGATGTTCTTGGGATGGGTGACGGTGCCGATACTGGCAGCAGTGTTTGCACTGGGGGTGCGCAGCGCCAGTGCGCCAGGAGAGGCCGCTTTGGCCGCATTGCTGGGCTGGGGGGCACTGCTGGCACGGGTTGCAATGGTTCCGGCGTTCAGCACGCTGCTGCCGCAACTTGGATCTCTATTCGGCGCGCCGGGCGTAGCCATTGCAGCCTTCTCAATTGTCTTCGCCGTGCTACTGGCCTGGAGTGCGGCTCGTATCGTTACTGGTTTCGTCATTCGAAATTCTGCCGGTTCGGCGGCAGGCTGATCTGCATCAGTGTCGTAAATACTCTGAAGTTCGTCGCCGACAGGCAGGATTGGTTACACGGCCTGACGCGGAAACTTGCGGATGCGGCGGGTTGGGCGGATTTCTCCGAATGGACAGCGAGCTCCGAGCGAATGAGCGAGGTTTTATTCTTTGATGAGTGCGCTGCGCTCCGCGAATTCGTCACGACACCGAAACAACCCATCATAAAAACAGGGCGTCCGGTCAGTGCGTTGCGCCTTCTCGGCCCACACGGAGCAGATCCGCCGTATCCGCAAGTTTGCGCTGAACGCAGTTGAACGGAGATCGTCGAATGCCCGCGACAAACTCCAGAACACTCACATTTCTGCAGTTTCTTACCTCCTCACAGCACCCCATCGTAGATCTCGCGCCCGCTTGATCGTCGCCGGATCATCCGAAATAATCCCGCACACCCCGGCATCCCACAACCGCTCGGCCTCGCGTGCCGAGTTGATCGTCCAGACGTGAATAGGCATGCCTATGCCGCGCAACGACCGGGACAACAGGCGAAACGGCACCGGAAACCCGTTCCACGTTGGCGGAATATTCACCGTTTGAAACAGTTGCGCCGTGGCCGATCGACCCAGAAACGCCGCCGGCAACAGGCCGACGGAATCGTTTGTGGTCGCGCCCAACGGAAAACCTGCGCCCTGTAGGGGATGCACGACCTTGGAATCGAATCCGGCCACCACCACGCGATGCGCAATGTTGTGTCGCTTGACCGCCGCGCGAATTAACTCGGTGGTTGCGGAAATTTTGAGCTCAATGATCATCGGCATATCGCGCACCGTCTCGACCGCTTCGTCGAACGTAGGCACATGAATGCGGCGGCCTTGATAGGGAAACGACTTTCCGCCATCAGCCGTGAATTTCGCGCCCGCGTCGACCGACCGAAGTTCGGCAACGGTTCGCGCGGAAACCGGTCCCGTGGCATCAGTGGTGCGCTCGAGCGTTGGGTCGTGCATGACCACCAACACGCCATCCCGGCTTACGCGCAGGTCAAACTCGACCGCGTCTACTCCCAGTGCGACCGCTTGTCGTAATGACTCCAGCGTGTTCTCCGGAGCATGCGCGCGGTTGCCGCGGTGTCCGATAACGGGATGTGCGGTGGGATCGAGGAGGATGTTCATTCTCCTACAATGGCAAACGGGGTGAAGCGTCGAAAGCGCCTCACCCCGTTTTTCTTCGCAGTAGCACTGCCGCGTAATGCCTTGACCTGGTATTGCCTAAAACGTGTACTGCAACCGCGTCAACACCAGGCGGCCAATTTGCGGCGCGCCGGCAAACGTGCGCACCTCGTTGTTGAACAAGTTAGTGCCGTTCAACGAAATCATGAATCGCTGGGCGCCGAGGTCGAACTTCTTGGAAATTTGCGCGTCAACCGTGAATGCGGTTGGCACGTTTTCGTAGCAGTACGCACCGGCAGGAGCAGGATTGCATTTGCCGAAGCCCAAACCGGTGACCGTGGCAGTCGCTCCGGGCTGGCCTGGCGCAATGGGGAACGCAACGTTTGTCGCGTACACCCCCGAGTTGACCGGGAATGCGTCGGTGTACCGCACGCGCAGTTCTCCACCAAATCCGTTGCCGTTGGTGCTGTAGCGAGCGCCCACTGAACCGCGGTTCTTGGGCGAGTTGGACATGAGGGGCGAGCCGTTACCCCCGTCCACTCCTTCGAATACGTTCTTGTTGGAGTAGCTGTATGCCACGTCCAGCAGCAGGCGGTCAGTGGCGAGGTAGTCGAGGGCAACGTCCAGACCGGACACCCAGATTTCCCCGGAGACCGTTTTGAAAACTGCGTAGATCTCGTTGGCCTTGGCGGTTGGGCTGTCGAACGTTACGACACCAAGTGGAGCACGAGCCAGGTTCGGCGTCGTTGCGCCCGCTACGCCGGATGCAATGGCGGTGAGGATAGCTGGAATCTGAGCGGCCGGGACTCCGTTGGCGACCAGCAGTGGCGCAAGGTTGGTCTGCAGAAACTGGCCGGTCACCCCGCCAATATACGCGCCCATCTGCGCACCTTCCGCGAAGACATTCGGGGTCGTCAATGCCGCGGACGTTCCCACGTCGCCGCGACTCTGCCGCCATCCTGAAACGTCGAAGCGGAACTTGTCGCCAATGATACCCTTGTAGCCCAGTTCATACGTGTTGTTGAATGATGCCGCGAGCGGTTGAATTGGCTGGAGTGCAGCGAGCGTGAGCGGTCGCAGCGCATCATTAATCAGCGATACCCGGGTCGGAATTTGGGCGTTGGTTGGAGACGAAGTTCGCAAGGCATTGACGATGCCCCCCGCGAGCTGCGTTGCCTGCGCTGGTGTGATGCCAGCGGCGGCAAGCTGCCCGGAGAGCGCCGCCGCGATTCCCGTTGTGAGGGCGCCTTGGTTCGCCGCGATCAGCGTCGGGAACGCGGCGGCGGCGCTAATTGGCGAATACGCGCCTCCCTGAACCAGCTGCGACTTCATGCAGTAGTCGCCAAGAACGGAGCCACCACACCCCTGACGGAACGTGAATCCTTTCTTGGGCGGATTACCCAGCGCTTTCAAATCGTAGCCAGACCCACCAATGTTCGGCGTGGCGATCAGGTCCAGGAAGTACGAGAAGTTGGCCGGCGTCGAGAACGACCGGTTGTACGTCGCGCGAATGTTCTGATTCTCACTAGGCTTGAAAATCAGCGCCGCCCGAGGTGAGAAAAATCCATTCTGAATCACGGTGTTCTTGTCGCCACGCGCGGCCAACAGAATTTCAAAACGGTCGGTCGGCTTGGTGCTGGACTGCACGTACGCACCGTATTCGGTGACGTTGTCGATGTCTTCGTTCGATCCGTTAATCGTATTGCCGGTGCGCGGGTTGGTCCAGATGTAGTCCGCGCCATAGGTGAACGACTGTTTGCCGCCCGCCAGGTCCAACCCATGCTGCAGCTGCGCACCGAACACGCGTGACTTGTCGACAATACCGGCGCCGGAACGAAGCAGGTACGTGCCCTCAATAGACGTCAGCGTGTCGTTACCGGCATTGCTGTTGTTCAGGAACACCTGGCCGAACAGCCGCTTGTAGCGCATGCGCTGTTGCAGGTTGAGATACGTCCAGTTCTTGGCCTGCACGCTGCCGTTCGCGCCGGTGAGTTCGATACCCTTACCTAGTTTGGTCATGCCGACGGTCGTGATGAACTCGGTGTTCTCGCTGGGGCGAATATCCATCCGCGCTTCGCCGCTCAGGCGCTCGAGATTAAAGTCGCGAAGGTTCGGCTTGCCCGCACGTCCTGGCGGAACGCTTCTGGTGCCGAACGTGGTGCCCTCACCCAGGTCGTTGTACTCCCAGTCTTTGCCGCGCATGTACTCGCCCGAAAGTTTGTAGCCAAATTTTTCGCCGGCGGTGCCCGCGTGCCGCAAGCCGGTGCGAATCACCGAACGCTCGCCGCCATCGAGGCTAGCCGTGGTGCCCTTCGAGGCGAACGGCGATTTGGTGATGACGTGCAGCACGCCGTTGCCGCTGTTGGGACCGTAGAGTGCCGAAGCGGGTCCAAGCAACACTTCGATGCGATCAATGTCTTCGTTGGTGCCGGTCATGAGGAACGGCACGTTCACGCGCAAGGATGGCACGCCCGCAAATCGATAGTCCTGCAGCATCAGCATCGCACCGGAGAACGCGTTGTTGAACCCGCGCGCCACGACGTTCGACTGCGCAATGCCGCCTTTGCTGATGTCGATGCCCGCGGTCGCGCGCAGGTGATCGGCCACCGTGATGGCGGGTTTCTCCTCAATCCGCTCGCTGTTGATCACGGAAATCATCGCCGGCGCATCGAGTGCTTTTTCCGGCTTGTTGCGGCTCGCCGTTACCACCGTCTGGTTGAGCTGCACAATCTGACCGGTCATCACGACGTCCATCGTCGTGTTGCTTCCATTGGTGATGCGCGTACCCGGATAGGTCCGAGCCACATATCCCAGCAGGCGGACGGTGGCGGTATACACACCCGCCGGCAGGTTGACGGCCCGATACATACCATCCGCGCCAGACACCGCGCCGTAGCTCGTGCCACCTGGCACCTGCAGCTGCACCTGCGCGTTGGCAAGCGGCTTACCATTGGCCGCATCGGACACCTTGCCGGACAGTATGCCCGTTTGTGCCCACGCATTCGCGGCGGACACGGAAAGTGCAGCCGAGCTCATGAGCACGGCAGAGAGTATTCGTCGGACATGTAACAGGGCCATCGTACACCTCAGGAAGGGAGGAGGAGTATCGTCCAGCAACTGTGGGCTCGCAGGAAGGAGAAGCGAAAATCGAGCCGACGCGGAATGTTTGTCGCGTGCCGCGACCGCGTCAATACGAAACCATGTTAAAAGGCGACCAAAGCGTCATGTCCCGCGCGTGACGGGACGATTTACTCACGCGATGCTCAGCCCGTACCACAAATACGGTCAAGGTCTTCAAGGCCCACCAGCACATCGCGTGGTCGCGACGCCCCCTCGGAGGGCGCCAGAATACCGGCGTCCTCCAGTTGATCAATGATGCGCGCCGCCCGGCCATACCCCACCTTGAGTCGCCGCTGCAGCAACGACGTCGAGCCCTGTCGGTGTTGAATGACACATTCGGCCGCTTCACGAAAACGCGCGTCACGTTCGCCGCCGGCGTCTTCGGCGTCTTCGTCGCCGCCGCCGCCCGCATTGCGCAGCTCCACGGCGCGGACGGCCTCCAGAATATCCGGCTCGGACAGCGCCACTTCGGCACCCGCTAACGCCGCCAGGCGACGCGCTTTTGCCGCTTCGAACCAGCCCAGCAGCTTCTCGGTGTCCTCACTGGAGAGATATGCGCCCTGCAGCCGCGACGGCTCGCTCTTTCCAGGCGGGATAAACAGCATGTCGCCATTCCCCAACAACGACTCGGCACCTGATCCATCAATGATGGTCCGGCTGTCAATTTGAGTCGCGACACGAAACGAAATGCGTGACGGGAAATTGGCCTTGATCAATCCCGTGATGACGTTCACGCTGGGGCGCTGCGTCGCGAGGATAAGATGGATACCAATGGCGCGGGCTTTCTGCGCCAGCATGGCAATCGGGGTTTCCACTTCACCCTGTACCGTCATCATCAGGTCGGCCATTTCGTCAATGATGACCACGATGTATGGCAACACGCCACCCGAATACGTCAGGTCTTCAAACGCCACATCCGCGCTGCGCGGCTTCTTGAGGGCATCACCCTTGCCACCCTCGTGACTCAACACCTTGTTGTTGAAGTCCTGCAGGTTGCGACAGGTGTTGGTCTCCAGCAGACGATACCGATCCTGCATTTCCATTACCGCCCATTTCAACACCGACGCTGCATCGCGATTATCGGTAATGACCTTATGGCGCAGGTGGGGCAGCGTGTTGTAGACGCTCAATTCGACCATCTTGGGGTCGACCATCAGAAAACGCAGCGTCTTGGGCGTATGGCGATACACGAGACTGGTAATGATTGTGTTCACGCACACCGATTTGCCGGAGCCGGTTGTGCCTGCAATGAGCAGGTGCGGCATCTTCGCTAAATCGGCGACAATCGCCCGCCCTTCCAGATCTTTGCCTAAGGCGATGGGCAACGCAGCGCGCGCGTGCTTGAAGTCGCTGGACTCCAGCACCTCGCGCAGCACTACTATTTCCGGATTGGGATTCGGCACCTCCACACCCACGGCGCCCCGCCCCGGAATGGGCGCAACAATGCGAATACTGGGCGCTCGCATGGCAAGCGCCAGGTCATCGGCCAACATCGCAATTTGCCGTACCTTGACGCCCGGAGCCGGTTCAATTTCGAACTGCGTGACCGTGGGACCTGTGGTACGCCCAACCAAGGTGCCTTCCACTTTGAAGGTGCGCAACGCGTCCATCAGCTTGCGGCCCGCAGCGTCGAGTTCCGCAATGCCCGCGTCGATGTTGCGGGCCGGGGGTTCGGCCAAGAGCGACGTGGGTGGCAATTCGTCATTTAGCGCGTCGTCATCCACCTCACGCATGGCGTCAAATCCGGCGTTGACGCTGGGCACGTCTGCTTTGGTTCGTGTCGCGCCGCGTTTGCCGGCCGTCTCCGCCGTGGGCGGAGCAAATTTTTCGACGTCGTTCAGTCGCGCAACGTCTTTGCCACGTTTCCCGCGGGTGTTGATTGCCTGTGCACTCTCGTTCGCAAAGGCCGCGTCCATCGCCGGCATTTCATCCGGGGACGGCGCCAATCGCTCGGCGACGGTCATGCGCGACGGCGCGATGTCGGACGGGGCATCCTGGCGTCGTGGCGACGGGCCGAGAATCATGCGAATGGGATTCCAGCGCAGCGTCGCCACCGTCAACGCGCTCACGCCCAGCACGAACAGAATCCACGCACCGGCCGGCCCCATGGCGCGGCGCATATAAAATGCCACGAACCCGCCCCAGAGACCCGTCAACGAAGTTGGCTCACTCGGACTCGCGCCCGTCGCCAGCCCGATGGCAATGGGCACCAGCAACACGATGCCCGCAAACAACAGGCCCCACTCCGGCGCGTCCGACTCGGCCGACAGGCGGCCAAACATTCGCAAGGCCATCACGAGGCACGCCAGCGCAATCAACGCAGCACCGGGCATTCCCACACTGACCACCAAGGCGCACTTCGCGAACGTGCCAACGGGCCCGAACACACCAGCGGCATCCCAGCAGCGTCCGCTGTCCGGCACACGCTGAAAAATGAGCGCACCAAACAGAAACGCCGACAAAAGCGACAGGCCGACCGCAGTGAGCTCGCGGCGCAACACGGCTCCGCGCATCGATTTAGCTCGTGCGCCGACCTGAGGGGACGGTCACCCGCGTCGGTTCGTACCGGCGCAGTTGTCGCTCGTGGTACGCGACGACCAACGGCTCCGCGTCGATGGTCAGGCAGGTATCGACGTCGGCTCCGAATCCAGCAGCAGTCAGCGACCGCGCATGCGTAGCTTCGCTCGCCAGTCGTTTCATGTCGGAAAGAAACCGGCGTTCGATCAGCGCGGCCGCGCGTGCGCCATCGCCCCACACCACGGACGTGCGCCCACGCGCAATCCCGCGCGCCATGCGCCCGGCACAGGTCACGTCTTCCAGCGTCGAACGACGGTCATGTCCCGCGCAGACAATCAACACATCACCGCCCGCGCGGGTTGCGTTTCGCACGGCCGCCACACTTTCGGTGCAATTGACGAACGCGGAAAAGAAGCACAGTCGCGCGCCAGTCGTGGCCAGCAACGCAACGGTGCCGTTGGTCGTGCTGTATAAAATGGTCCGCCCCTGCACAGCCGCGGCGGTGTATTCGGACGGAGAGTTCCCGAGATCGAATCCGGAAATGCGCTGCATGCGGCGCTCACCGGCCAGTCGAATTTCATCGCGCGGATACTGCTTCGCGAACACCGCCGGTTCGTCCACGCTGTCAAACGGAATGACCGCTCGTGCGCCATGGGCCAGCGCCGTCACCACCGTTGTTGCCGCCCGCAGCACATCGATTACCACGACCACCTTGCCTGCCACCTCGGCCGGCGTTGGTAACGCGTCGCCGAGGAGTGCATCAATGCGCACTACGCAGACTCCTTGCCCAAAGGATCCTTGAGCAGGTACGCCCCTTCATCTTCGAGGAACTTCGTATGGATGTCGCCGCGCTGGAAATGCGGATCCTGCATCACCCGGGCGAGGAACGGAATCGTGGTCGAGATCCCCTCAATCACAAAACTCTCCAGCGCAATCTGCATACGCTTAAGCGCTTCGGGGCGATCACGTCCTTGCACGATGAGTTTCGCAATCATCGAATCGTAATACGGCGGCACCGTGTAGCCCGTGTACGCGTGCGTGTCGACGCGCACGCCCGGACCACCCGGCTGATGAAACACTTCAATTTTCCCGGGCGATGGTTGAAAATTGCGCGCCGGATCTTCGGCGTTCACGCGGCATTCAATCACATGGCCGCGAAGCGGTGGCAACTCCGTGACGGAGAGCGGATGTCCAGCGGCCACACGAATCTGTTCCTTCACGAGATCAACACCGGTCAGCATTTCCGTGACGCAATGCTCAACCTGAATACGCGTGTTCATCTCCATGAAATAGAACTTGCCGCTTTCGTCCAGCAGCATTTCGATGGTCCCCGCACCAACGTAGTTGATGGCCTTCGCGCCTTTCACCGCCGCGTCGCCCATTGCTTTCCGCAACTCGGGCGTCATCACCGGACACGGTGATTCTTCAATCAACTTCTGGTGGCGGCGCTGTATCGAACAATCACGTTCGCCGAGGTGAATCACGTTGCCGTGAGCGTCACCAAAAATCTGAAATTCAACGTGACGCGTGCGCTCGAGATATTTCTCAACGTACACATCGCCGCTGCCAAACGCCGAAAGGGCCTCACTGCGCGCCAACTGAAACGAGCGCGCGAAATCATCCACGTCGCGCGCCACGCGCATACCTTTGCCACCGCCCCCCGCAGACGCCTTGATGATGACGGGAAATCCCACTTCCTTCGCGTACTCCAACGCCGCGTCGACGTCTTCTATCGGGCCCGGCGTGCCGGGCACAATGGGCACGCCGCAGTCGGCCATGGCCTTTCGTGCGGCCGACTTGTCGCCCATCTGGCGAATCTGGTCGGGCGTCGGGCCGATAAACGCGATGCCGCTGGCAATACACGTTTCCGCAAATTCCGCATTCTCGGCCAGAAATCCATAGCCGGGGTGAATGGCGTCGGCTCCGGTAATTTCGGCCGCTGCGATGATGCGCGGAATTTTAAGATAGGAGTCGCGACCGGCCGGCGGCCCCACACACACGTCGTCGTCTGCAAATCGCACGTGCAGCGAATTGCGATCGGCTTCGGAGTAGACGGCGACGGTTTGAATGTCAAGCTCTCGACACGCCCGGATGACGCGGAGGGCGATCTCGCCGCGATTGGCGATCAGGATTTTTTTGAACATGCCCGAATGGTGGCGAGTCGCCATCCATGCCGCTAGCCGTCCACGTGTTTCGGACGCGATTTAACGCCTATTTCGGCCCTTTCTTGAAATCGTCCCAGCTGGCGTCGCTGGCGCCGTCAACACCCTGCACCCGCAGCGCGAACTCGGCCGGGTTGGACGCGTAGAACAACGCGTTCTCGTAGGAGATGACGCCGCGCGTGTACCAGTTCATGAGCGACTGGTCGAAGCTCTGCATGCCGTATGCGACGCTGCCCTCGCTGATCAGCTCGGGAATATTGAGCGTCGCCTTGAGATCACGAATTTGATCACGGACGGCTTCCGTGTTGACAAGTACTTCCGTCGCGGGCACGCGGCCAGGGTGATCACAACGCGGCACGAGGCGCAGCGACACAATGGCCGTGAGCGCATTCGCCAGCGCAAAGCGCACTTCATTCTGTTGATGCGGCGGGTAAAACGACAACACCCGGTTAATGGTCAGCGTCGCGTCGGTCGTGTGCAGCGTGGAAAAAACCAGGTGACCAGTGCCGGCCGCTTTCAGGGCGACGTCCAACGTTTCGAGATCGCGAATTTCGCCAATCATGACCACGTCGGGATCCTGTCGAAGCACGCGACGCAGTGCCTGGCCGAAGGTGGCGGTGTCGGTCCCGACTTCGCGCTGGTTGATGTGACTCTTCACATCGCGATGCACGAACTCAATCGGGTCTTCGATGGTGATAATGTTGGCCGCGCGGCGCTCGTTGATATGGTGCACCATGGCCGCCAACGCGGTGCTTTTTCCCGAGCCCGTGACACCAGTTACCAGCACCAGGCCGCGCGGGCGCAGCGCAATCTGTTCCAGCACCGCCGGCAGGTTCAGCTCGCGAATGGAAGCCGCGGCGTGCGCAATGGCACGCATGGCAAACGCCACCGTGCCTTTTTGCTGATATACATTGACGCGGAACCGACCAATGCCCGGAACGTTGATGGCAAAGTCGGCTTCGCGCATTTCGACAAACTCGCGCAGCTGCGCGGGTGGCAACAGATGTTCGGCCAGCGTGCGCAGCTCCTCGGGGCGCATTGGGGGCATGTTCAATGGCACCAGATCGCCGTGCAGGCGCAAGGTGGGCGGTCGGCCCACCTTGAGATGCAAATCGGACGCGCCTTCACGTACCATGCGCTGCAGCGCGGCCTTTAAATCAAGGCCCGATGCGGGTGCGGTGGCGTTCGGGACGTCGGTGACCATCGTCATGTCATCGCTTCTCAGCCGGCCGGATCGAGGCGGAACAGCACTTGCCCGTATTCAACCGGATGCGATTCGGACATCCCGACTTCCCGCACCACGCCATCGAATTCGGACTCGAGCTCGTTCATGATCTTCATCGCTTCGATGATGCAAACGATTTGCCCTTTCGAGATGCGATCGCCCACAGACGCAAATGGCTTCGCACCAGGTTCGGGAGCTCCGTAATACGTTCCCACCATCGGTGACTTGATCTCGAGGAGGGCGGCCTTCGGTGCCTCGGCCTTCGGCGCCGCTGCCACCTCCTCTTCGGCAGGACGCGCCGCGAGCGCTGACGGCAACACTTGCGGCAGACTCAGAGGGGCAGCGACGGGCGCGGCCACCATTGTCGCTCGCTGCTGCGGACTCTTGGAGATGCGCAGCTTCATGCCCTTGTCGGTCGAGATCTCGATGGAGTCGACCGTCGACCCGTCGAGCATTTCGATGATTTTCTTGACGTAGCGCAGATCGATCATGGCGGGAAAGCGGCAAGGGAAGCACAGCCGTCCCTGTCTCGCTTGCGGCGATCACGGGAGGACGACAGGCAAATGGGGATCGGCGCGGTGCGACTGCGCCGGGCGGGTTCGTTGACTGCGTTTCGGGGCGGAACTACGCGATTTCGAGCAGCTCGCGCGTGAAGGAGGTGAGAACCCGAGGACCGGCTGTTGTCACCAGCACGTCGTCCTCAATGCGCACACCACCCCAGTCTGCGAGATAGACACCGGGTTCGATCGTCACAACAGCCCCCGCGGGAAGCGGACTGTCCGCAGATTTGGCTAAACGCGGCGCCTCGTGAATCTCAAGCCCTATTCCGTGGCCGAGCGAGTGACCGAACGCTTCACCAAATCCAAGGCCGTCAATGTACTCACGTGCAACGGCATCGGCATCCTTCCCCACCATTCCAACCCGAAGCGCGCCCGAAGATTTCACATTCGCTCGCTGAACCACCTCATAAACCTCTTTCTGGCGAGCCGAAGCCCGCCCAATGACGACGGTACGCGTGATATCGGAGCAGTAGCCATCGGACACCGACCCGAAGTCAATCAGCACCAAATCTCCCGATGTGACGAGCCGGTCGCCCGCGCGCGCGTGCGGAAGCGCAGCGCGTGGACCCGATGCAACAATCGTCGCAAAGGGAAACCCTTCACTGCCCTGATCGCGCAAATGATGCTCCAATATGCCCGCAACAGCGGTCTCGGTCAGCCCCACCCGCAGCTCCTGAAGCGTGGCGGCAAGTGCGCGCTCGGCCATGCCGACGGCGCGCTCGATACAGGCAATTTCGGTTGCGTCCTTGCTCTCCCGGAGTGATTCGATCTCGTCCAGCAGCGGCCGCCACTGCCACCGCGTCCCTTGCTCGAGCAATCGCTGAAAATCCCGATGCAGCAGGTGTGCCGATTCAAAACCAATCCGTTCGACGCCGGCGGTGTCGGCCAGCCAGGCCCACAAGCCCGTCCACAAATTCTGCATTTCAATGCGCACGCTGGCGTGAGCGGTGACTTCCTGCTTCACTTGCGTTGCATACCGGAAGTCCGTGAAGAGCACGCAGTCGCGGGGTGTTACCAGAACCAGCGCATTGCTCCCTGAAAATCCGGTCAGGTACCGCACATTGGCCAAGCCGGTCACCAACAGGGCATCAACATCGGCACGCGCCAATCGGTCGCGCAGTTGCGACAGCCGCGCGAAAAACGGAACCGCTTTTGCCATTCAGGCAGTGGTGCGCAACAACGCAACCAGGCCGCGCAGCGCGTACTCGTACCCGTTCACGCCCAATCCGCAAATAAACCCGCGGGCGGCCGGCGCCAACATGGAATGTCGACGTTCTGGTTCCCGCGCGTAGATGTTGCTGAGATGAATTTCGACAAAAGGAATCGCGACGGCCGCGAACGCGTCGCGCAGCGCCAGGCTGGTATGGGTATAGGCGCCGGCGTTCACCACCACGCCAGCCACGACACCACGCCACGCGTGTAACTGATCGATCAATTGCCCTTCGCCATTGTGCTGGGCCGCCACCAATTCGACGCCCAGCTCACTGCCCACGGACCGCAAGCGCTCTTCAACTTGGGGCAGTGTGGTGTGGCCGTAGATAGCCGGCTCGCGGGTGCCGAGAAGATTCAGGTTGGGACCGTTGAGCAGGCCTATTTTCACGCGGTATTCAGTCCTTTGAGCCAGGCCGAGAATTGCGCCAGGTCTTCGTTGACGGGTTGAGACGAATCGGGTGCCCCTGATACCGAAGAATGCACCACGGGTGCACCGCGGTGAGTCAGGGCCGGATCGGGAAAGAACTTGTCAAAAGAATAAGCCGCTGCGGGCGGCGGATCACTGCGGTGATCAGGATTCGTTTGAACTGGCGGATACCCCGCAGTGTTGTGGCGCGGCGTCAATGCCCGAAGCGGCACCGCGGGCGCAGGCATTGGCACCGGATCAAACAGCGACTCACCGCTGTCCTGCACCGGACCAAAGGCCTCCGCCAACGCTCTGGCCGCCAACTCGTCGGTGGTGGTCGGTTGAGACGTTCCAAACAGCGAAGCCAGGCCGTCAGCGGGATCGTCTGCGACGGCCGTGGCGTGCGTGGGCGTTCGGCGCGCGACGCGACGGCTGGCCAGTTCGGCGAATCGTTCGCGGGCCGTACGAAAGGCCTGCTGCGCGTTCTGCTGCGCGTTGAATGCCCCACTGCTGGACGTGGACGGCGTAAACACCGGTGTCGAGCGAACCGGCGTGCTGTACAGCGGCGTATTGTACAGGGGCGTGACGGCCGGCGTAGCAATGGCCGGTGTCTCGAAGGCACGTTGCTGAGCAATCAGTGCGTCAGCGCGCCGCAATTCGTCTTGTTCGGCAGTACGCAGTTCTCCCAAACGGGCGGTGAGCACCGGGTCATGCGGACGTCGCCGGACCAGTTCGTCATACACGTCGATCGCGCGGGAAACGAAGCCCTGCGAAACCAGCAGCTCCGCCATGGTTTCCGTCACGAACGTGGGTGTGGTTTCGGTTTCGATCGCTTCAACTGTCACCAGTGCGACGGGCTCGGGTTCCTCCAAGTCCTGGAGAACGGTCTCCGGCTCAACAAACCCTGGCTCAACGAACACCGACTCAACCAACTCCGGTTCATCAAACTCCGGTTCATCAAACTCCGGTTCATCAAACTCCGGTTCATCAAACTCCGGCTCATCAAACTTCGGCTCAACGACCTCTCGTTCAACGGCCGCGGGTTCGAATGGCTGCAGCGCATCGAACTCCGCCGCGACACGTTCCGCCTCAAGCTCTGACGACATTTCGGCGTACGACTCTTCCGCGGCGACCGGTTCGTCCACGAAATCAGGAATTTCCCAAACTGCACTGGCCGCGGCCGCACCCGTGGCTTCGACCCGTTCTTCGGCATTGAGATGGGCGGGAATTTCGTACTCCGCCGTCACGTCAAGATCGAAGCCGTCGACCGGCTCCTTTACCGCTTCGAGCTCGGCCAGAAACCCAGTGCGTGCGGGCGCAGAGGGTTGCGGCGCGGCTTCCTCTGGCAGGAAGGCGTCAACGAGTTCGTCAACAACTGGAGCATCGATTTGCGTCGATTCGATCGCGTCGGACGAGGTGCGGCCAAATGAGGCGACCACGTCCAGGGTGGCCGGCGCCGAGATGGAGGTCGCCGACCGCACGGGGGTCACGATGCGCGACACGAACTCGCTCGTGTCCGGCCACTCGGGTGCCAGAATGCCTTCTTCGAACGCTTCGTCGGCGGGCGGTTCGGGATCGTCGGGAAAGTCGAGATCGAGCGGTTCGTGCCGCGCGGCAAAACGCGTGTCCGTCGGCGTGAGAACGGCTGGCGCGTCGTCGTCCGCAAATTCCGGAACGTCGGCCATTGCCACCAGCGCTTCTTCGGGCGGTTCGTCCGGGACCGCCACTTCCTCGGTCGCAGCAACTCTTGCGACCATTCCCACGACATCGTTGGGCACGTCCAGCAACGACGACGGATCGAACGTCGCAAAAACGCCTGGCTTGTCCTCCAGAACCGGTTCGGGTTCGGGCACCGGCACCTCGACAATGGCTGGCACCGCGACGGCGGGCGTTGGCGAGCCAAGCGATGCCAACTGTGACGCGATGTCGTCATTGCGCGGATCGGCGTCGAGGACGCGGGCATACCACCGACGCGCCACAGAGTTTTCTCCGTTCATGCGCGCAATGTCGCCCAGATGTTTGAGGGCAATGAGGTTCTCGGGATCGAGCGCGAGCGCCTGCTCGAAGACGGAACGCGCTTCCTCGAGGCTATTGGCCTCAAAGAGGGTTTGTCCGAAGACGATGTAGCCGCTCATGTGTCCGGGCTGCTTGGGCAGATGTTCCCGGCAGATGGAAATGGCGTGCGCCAGGTCACCAGCCTTCCGGAATTCGTTGGCCAAGGGCGCGAAGTACCGTCGAGGGTTCTCCTCGTACTTGGTGCGGAGTTCCTCAATGCGGTCGGCGTTGCTCATCCTGTCGTTGCCTCAGGTGAATCCCGCATGACGAGCACCGGGATGGCAGCGCCAAATCCTGACCGGCTCGTCCCTTTCGGGATCCGGAGGAGATGGCGCGCCAAGTTAGCGGTCGTCATTCGGGGAAGTCAATTGTACGGTGGGGCGGTGGGGCGCTGCGACCTCGGCGAAATGTCTTGCGTTCAAGCTATTGTGCCGTCTAACTTTAGAGACTGTACCTCCAGCGATTTACCGCCCGGATGTACCTGTTTTCCTGCCCGACATCCCCCGACACAAGGAGTTCCGCCCGGTGCTGCAATCGATGCGGAGTAGTGCAAAATACATCTGGTGGTTCGTCGTCCTTGCCTTTGTCGGAAGCTTTTTGCTTTACGAAACATCGGGGCTTGCTGGCGGTTCTCCGGTCACCACATCGACGGCAGTCGCAACGGTCAATGGAGAAGACATTCTCCTGACCAACTGGCAGCGCGCCGTCGCCGAACTGGAACAACAGGAGCAACAGCGCCTCGGCCATTCGCTTTCGATGGACGAACGCCGAGTCATTGAAGACCAGGCGTACGACCAGCTCGTGAATGAAGTGCTGCTGCGGCAGGAGTACCGCCGCCGGGGTATCTCCGTAACAGACGACGAAATCCGCCAAGCGGCACTCAATTCTCCGCCACCCGGCGCGCTGAATTCTCCGGACCTCCAAACCGACGGAAAGTTTGATCCCGCCAAGTACCAGCGGTTGCTTTCCAGCAGCTCCTCTGCGGCCGTCCGCGCAAATCTGGAAGCGTATTACCGCTCGGAGATTCCGCGACAGAAGCTGTTTGACCAGGTCTCCAGCGACGTCTATTTATCAGACGAACGCCTGTGGCAAATCTGGCGCGACCGTCACGACAGTGCCACAGTTTCGTTCATCAGCCTGCGCACGTCGAGTCTCACCGACACGGCAGTGACTGTCACAGACGCCGAAATTCAGAAGTTTTACGACCGCAGCAAGAAGCTGTTTGTGCGGCCCGGTCGGTCGGTATTGTCCCTGCTGACCATTCCGCGTATGGTCACCGCCGAAGACTCTGCGGCGACGAAAGCTCGCATCGATCGCTTGCGGGCCGAAATTGTCGGCGGCGCCAAGTTTGAAGAGGTCGCGCGCCGTGAGTCCGTCGATTCCGGATCGGCGGTTGAGGGTGGCAATCTCGGCAAGGGTGGAAACAAGGGCCGCTTCGTCAAACCTTTTGAAGAGGCGCTCGATGCACTCAAACCGGGTGAACTTTCGCAACCGGTGCAAACGGTCTTTGGCTGGCACCTCATCAAGCTCGATTCCCGCAAAGGAGACACCGTGGAGGCTCGCCACATTCAGTTGCGTGTGGCGCAAACCGATTCCAGCGCCTCGCGCACGGACAAACGCGCCGATTCGCTGGCCAGCATTGCTGGCAGCCTGATTGACCAGCCACAGCGCTTTGACTCGGCCGCGAAAGCGCTCGGCTTGTCACCGGCATCCGTGATTGCCTTTGAGCGGGAGCCGCTGTCCTTTGCGGGTCGTGCGGTACCGGGCGCCAGCGCCTGGGCATTCTCGGGCACGCAAGTTGGCGAAACCAGCGACCTCCTCGATTCCCCGGACGCCTACTTCCTGGTTCGTCTGGACTCACTCACGGTTGGTGGCCAGCAGGCACTTGCCGAAGTGAAAGACGACATTCGCCGTCGGATTGCTGCCGACAAACGCGTCGAAAAGTTGTTGCCTCAGGCGCAAGCGTTGGCAAAAGCCGCTACCGCAAGCGGGCTCGAAGCTGCCGCAGCGGAAGCCAAACTGACGGTTGAGAAAAGCAAGCCGTTCGCCCGAGTGGAACTGGTGGATGGACTCGGCCAGTTCACCGAAGCCATTGGTGCTTCCTTTAGCGTGCCCGTAGGCAAAGTGAGCCCACCGGTCGCTGCCAATGACGCGATGATCGTTCTGCGTGTCGATTCCCGCACAGACGCCAGCAAACCGGCGTTCGAGGCGCAGAAGGCGTCACAGCGCGGCGGATTGACACAGCAATTGCGTCAGCAACGCGTGGAGGAATATGTGGCAGGCCTGCGTGAGGCCAACAAAATCGAAGACCATCGCGTGAAGGTCATGTCACAGCTCCGCCGGCAGGCCACCCCGTAAAGGTCCGTCAACCAACGAAAAGGCCCGCACCAATGGTGCGGGCCTTTTTCTGTTCGACCTTTTGGAGAATCAGCCCAGCAGTCTCTTGGGCTCGGGCCGCTCTTCTTCTTTGGGCGTATTCACCGTGGTCGCGTCGCCGCTTCCAACATTGGCGCGGGTGTTGGCCGCCGGATCGGACGTAATCTGCTTCTGTGCGTCGCTCAGGTTGCGCTTGAACTCATTGATACCTTTGCCCATGGATCCCGCAATTTCCGGAATGCGCTTGGCACCGAACAGCAGTAGCACGACCACGAGAATGATGAGCATCTCGGTCACGCCGAAATTTTGTAGTCCCATGTGAACGCTCCTAGAACAATGATCGGGCGATGAGGTACGCGATAAGAACACCTACGAGACTCAGCAACGAAACGTCCAGAGCCACGGGACCCAGGGTGAACTTCAATATAACGAGATCGATGGAAAGCGGACCTACTGACGGCGAGACCGCCCCCGTCGTCAAGAATTCCTTGACGGCTCCCTGCGGCAGGAAGAGGCGCGCCACCTGCGTGAGCAGGCCGCCGACCACAAAGCCGACCGCCAGCACAGCCATATGAAACACCGGGCGACGCTTCGAAGGTCCTCGCGAGGCCATTACCAGCGACGCTCCATCGCGTAAATGATCGTATCCATCAGTGACGTTTTCGAGGCGCCGTCTGGCAAACTGACCAGGGCCTCCTCGGCCTCATGGGCGTATTGGTTGCCCCGCCGGCGAGCATACTCCAGTCCGCCGTATTCTCGCACAATTGCGACCACATCGCCAACATCGGCATCCTGTGGCTCGGCGGTGCGAAACAGTTCTTCCACGCGGCTCCGCTCTTGAGCGGGCATTTCGGCCAACGCGGCAATGAGCGGCAACGTGACCTTGTGCTCCCTGAGATCGAGGCCACTCGGTTTGCCAGTCATCTCCTGCGCTTCGGTGTAGTCGAGCAAATCATCGGCAATCTGAAAGGCCATGCCGAGCTTCAGCCCGTACTGCATGAGTGCCTGACGATGGCGTTCCGCACCACACAGCGCGCCGACTTCGCACGAAGCCATGAACAGCGAGGCCGTCTTGGCGCGAATCAGCGTCTCGTAGTCACGCTCGGAAAACTCCAGGGGGTTGCCCGGACCCAGTTGTCGCATTTCGCCAAGCGTCATTTCATTCGACGCTTCGGTGATGGCGCGCATGGGTTCCAAATCGCCAAGATTGACCAATTCCTTGAGCGCGCGCAGGTACAGGAAGTCGCCCATGATGACCGACACCTGATGACTGAACAGCGAGTTCACGGTCGGCATTCCACGCCGCAATGCGGAATGATCGACGGCGTCGTCGTGCACGAGCGTCGCGAGATGAATGAGTTCGATGACGGCCGCGTAGGTGGTCGCGCGCGGTTGTCGCTGCTCTTCCACCCCACTGCTTAAGAGGAGAAGGGTCGGGCGCAACATCTTGCCCTTCATGCCCATCAGATGCCGTTGGACATCACGGACGAGCGGGACATCGGCGGACACAATGCGCCAGAGCTCTTTGGAAACTACGGTGAGCTCTTCGACAACGGGGGTTTGGATGTCGCGCAGCGCGGCAGTCAGGGCCGACGGAGTGCGCGTGGTTAGCGTCATCTCACGGTTCGGTCGAGGGCTGCCAGGCGCTGGGCGACGTCGCGGAAGTTGATATCAGTGGCATACACCCGCTGAAAATAGCCTCTTGCCTCGTCAAAGCGCTGCAGTACCTCGCACGAATATCCCAATAAATACAAAACTCCGACCCGCTGTTCATCCCGAAGGGCCGGTTCATGCAGCGCCCGGGACAGGACGGTGACCGCCACCTTGTAGCTTCCCTGTTCCAGAAAACACTGTCCAAGCGCTTCATAGGCGGCCAACCGGTTGTTCCGGCTTCGCAGGGCCATCTGGAATTCGCCAATCGCGTCGTCCAGCAACCCCATCTCCTTATAGGCAATGCCGAGGTCGTAGTGACTCTCGTAGTCGTCCTCGCCAAGCGAACGGGCTACCCCTTCCTTGAAGTGGCGCAACAGGGCGTTGAAGTCGTCCTGTTCGTCACCGGATATGTCGGGTTCGCGCATGCGGAGGCGCGTGGACGTGGGCTCGTCCTCGTCCTTCAGCCAGTCGGCCAGGTGGACCTCACTGCTGTCCGAACCCGGTGTCGGTGGCTTGGGCGGAGGCGGTGGCGCCGCGTCACCCAATGCCGTGCGGGCGCGGTCGTCCCACGGGTCAATTTCGAGGACACGCGCGTACACGGCACGCGCACGGAGTTCCGCGCCCTGCCGAACCAACGCGTCTGCGAAATCGAGATACGCCGCGCGTAACCGCGACTGGTCACCAAGCCGGATCGCCAATTCCAGACGCTTCTGGTGGTGCGCCACTTCGTCGGCGGCAACGCGCACCATTTCGTCGGCGATGTCGGCGGCATCGGACAGGCTTCCCGCCAATTCGGCGACCGCGAGCGCAGTACCGAGTTCGCCCAAGGCGGCGTCCCGATTGCCCGACTCAAACAACGCCTCGGCCAGCCGACGACGAAGTACGAAGTTGTTGGAGTCCGCATTGGACGCATCTTGCAACTCCGCGCAGCGCGATGAGGCGACCAGCGTGGCCTCGGCCGCCGCGACCGCGGTCGGCACATCGGAGTCGATAAACAGGTCATCGAGCAAATCTTCCGTGAGCTCGATGGGGAGCAATTCGAGGTCGCCATGGTTCGACGTGATATCCACGTCGATGAAGTCGAGCTCGACGGCCGCTTTTGCCGGTTCAGGCGTCGGAAAAATGAGCGGAGGTAGTTCGCTGTCCGCATCAAACTCGTCGTCCAATTCCGGCAGTGACTCGCTCTCAATGCGCGTGAAACGCTCCGCCGCCCCTTCATCGTTGACCGGTGCAACCTCTTCCGCTTGCAAGTCGGCAACCGGAGGCACCGCCTCGGGCGCACTATGCAGCATCGCGTCGAAGTCGAGCGACCCCAACAGGTCTACTGAATCCAGATTGACTGAATCAAGAATTGCCGGCTCAATAACGTCCGGCTCGAGTTCGACAATTACATCGCGGGTGGCGTCGTCCGACAGCACCAGATCGTCAACCGTGAGCGGCTCATCGTCGGGCGTAAATCCATCCGCGTGCGGCGCAGGCTCATTCAGATTGCGCTCTTGCTCGACGGCAAACTTTACGATGTCGTCAGGCGTGATGGTGTCGCAACGGCTCTCTGCGGAGACGATGTCATCCAGCTCACCGTTGGCGGGAACGAGGTGATCAAGTTCGTTGACAAGTTCGGTGTCGCGTTCGGTGTCGCGTTCGTTGTCGCGTTCGTTGTCGCGTTCGGTGTCGCGTTCGGTGTCGCGTTCGGTGTCGCGTTCGTTGTCGCGGTCGCTGAAGAGCTCATTGTCGGCCAATCCGATGTCGTCTGATACGATCTCGACGCTCGCGAACACCATGGCATCCGCATCGGCCGCAACGACTGGCGGTGCGTCAGTCAGTGCGGTTTCCTCGCGCTCTACGATCACGACATTCCCAAAAATTCCGTCGTCGTCATCCCCGGCCACGTCTGCGGCCTTCAGTTCGGTGGGTTCGAGATCATTCAATGTTTCCACTGCTGCCGTTGGATCGGCATAGGGCTTGAGAATGGAGGCGCCATCGACCACCGACGTCTCCACTACACTCAACAAATCATCATGCGTGTCTGGCGGTTCGTTTGGGTCGAAAATCAACAGATCTTCGAGCCGTGCCGTGCGTGCGACTGGCTGTGGTTCGCTGGTCGCGGTGGCTTCGTACGGCATTGTCGTCAGCGCGCCTTCTGCAGCGGCAGGTGACCTGGTCGCCACCTCGCGCGCCAATGCAGCCTCTGGCGCGGCCGGTGATATTGTCGCCGCAGCCGTGGTCAGTTCTGCCGCCATTGGTATTTCGACACGGCGCTGCGGTGGCGGTGTTTTTGCGCGAGCTTGTTGCGCCGCCTCGTAATCGATCTGCAGAAACACCAGGTCTTTGGACAATCCGAATGACCGCGTCTCTGTGCCTTCGGGCTGTGCGGGGGTGCGCGGTGGCGTTGCGCGGCGGCGCGGTGCCAACGTAATGCCCGCACGGGCGGCGTGTTCCTCCACCAGCCGTCCCACTTCCGTCAGCTCTGGCATGAGATCTGCTACTTCCGCCAGTGCCCGCATGCCTTCATCCACGCGGCCTTCCTGCTGCATGCGTTTGGCATACTCCAGGAAGTTGCGCGTGGCATCACTGCGCAAACCTTTCCGGCCACAGATGCGGCCGAGGGTGAAGTACACATTCGAACGGCCCGGAGCATTGCGCAGAATTTTGTTGCACAACGCAATCGCGTTGTCGAACAGATTGTTGCTGACGTAATGCTCAACGGCGCGTTCGTAGTACGTCACCGCTTCCGTCACGCGCCCCTGCCGCAACGTGAGGTCGCCGACTTTGTTGAACAGGGCGACGTCTACGTCTTCGTTGGCGTTTTCATTTTCTTCAATGGCGCGCACATAACTCGCGACCGCCCGGTCGAACTGCTTGAGCTGCTCGTATTCGACCGCCTTCTTTCTGAATTTCGAGGCGTTCGACATCAGTTCAGTTCAAACTCCAGGGATTGGCGGCGCGACCCGAACAACGGGCCCTCGCGGACGGTGAATCGATCGCGAACGGACAGGTGTTACATGGGCGGATGGCATGGCAGGCCGCGCGCCCACGTTCCTCGACAAAGACGCTCTCCGAACCAGTAAGGCAACTCGCGAAAATCACTTGCATCATGCACGGCCACGTCGGCGTAATATCCCGCTGCCAACTGGCCGGTTACCCCCGCCAGCCCCAATGCCGCCGCCCCGTTTACCGTACCCGCCAACCATGCTTCGGCCGCGGACATGCGCAGTTCGCTGATGGCAAGCGTCAGTAGCAGTGGAAACGAAGTGAGTGGTGACGTACCGGGGTTGAAGTCCGTCGCGAGTGCCACGGCCGCACCCGCGTCCAGGAGCGCGCGCGCCGGAGCCTGTTTGCCGGTGCCCAGAAACAGCATGGTGGCCGGTAGCAGGGTTGCCACGGTATTGCTGGCGCCCAGCGCCTGTATGCCAGACGACGAGATGGCCGCCAGGTGATCCACGCTGGTGGCGCCCAGTGTCACGCCCAGGGCCGCACCGCCGCCGTCGTGGAGCTCGTCGGCATGGAGTTTAAGGGAAAGACCAGCCGCACGCGCTCCTTCAAGCACCGTACGGGACTCGGCCTGGTCGAACACGCCGGGTTCACAAAAAATGTCGGCAAACTGGGCCAGCCCTTCGCTGGCGACTGCCGGAAAGAGTTCGTCCACAAGCTCGCGGATCCAGCTTTCCCGGCCATCGGGAAGGTCGCGCCGTTCGAAGGGCACCTCGTGGGCGCCCAAACACGTGGCCACTACATTGAGCGGCATCGCCCCTGCGAGATCTCGCACAACCTGCAGCGTCCGAAGTTCGTCATGCACGGTCAGACCATAACCAGACTTTATCTCTATGGTGGTTACTCCACCAGCCGCCAATCGCTTGAGCCGAGGAACGGCAAGAGCGAACAGGTCCTCATTGCTGCGGCTTCGCAAATCACGGACCGAGCTGTGAATGCCCCCGCCGCGCCTGGCGATTTCGAGGTACGGCACCCCAGTCGCGCGTAACTCCTGTTCTTCGAAACGTGCGCGACCGAACACCGCGTGCGTGTGCGAGTCAACAAAACCCGGTGCCAACAGGCCACGATGGCAGTCCACTTCGGTCGCATTGGGGTAAGCGCGACGCAGGTTGTCGTCGGTGTCGACGGCCACAATACGTTCGCCTTCAATTGCCACGCCGGTGTTGTGGCGCACTCCGGCGTCTTTCATTTCGTTGCCACGCCGGGCGCGCCCAGCTCCAGCGCAGGTTACGCATTGCCCGGCATTCACAAACAGGGTTGCCGTCATGGGCGGATGGCCAACACGGGTGCACGATGAACCACGAGACGCGCATTGCGCCGGTCCGTCACGCCAATACGTCGCGAATGCGCGACAGAATGCGAATAGGTGCCTGCGCCTCGCCACGACAGGCGTAATAACACTGGTTGCACGCGATGGGCTCATAACCCTTGTAGTCCTGCCATGGTCCGTCGGCCGGGAAATCGGGGCAACGTCGGACCAGCCCGTGCGGATCGATGTGAATGGTGGCCTGTCCGCTTTCACACAACTCGGTCATCTCGCCGCGCGCATACCGCGGAATTTGTTCGAGGTAATAATCCGAGTTGCTGATGACCCCACGTTTGCGTTGTTTGTACGCGAGCAACTGCCCGATGACGTCGGACAACTGGTCCATCTGTGATGCATCACACAGGTAGTCGGTATTCCCGTTCTTGGAGTCGGTGTACAAGCTGAAGTTCACCCCGCACCCCAGACTGGCGGCGCGTTCGACAATGGGCATAAGCTGATCGAGATTGTCGCGCTTGATGACCGTGTTGAACCGAATACCGCCAATGCCGGCGGCTTTCATGCGCGGAATCACGTCCAGAATTTTCGCGCAGAGTTTCGGAATGCCGCGCGCTTCGTCGTGCCGTTCGTCCAGATAGTCCAACGAGATGTTGAACTGGTCCACGCCCGCGTCCCAGAGCGACTTGGCGCGTTCGGGCGTCAGCATGGCCCCGTGCGTGATGAGCTGCACGTACGTCAGTTTCACGGCTTCGCGTACGCCCGCCACCAGTTGTTCGAGATCTTTTCGCAGCAGCGGCTCGCCGCCCGTAAAGGTGACCAGCATGGGCTTGAACTCGCGCGCGACTTCGGCAAACGAAGCCAGTTCGTTGGCACGCGCTTCAGCCGGCGTTTTCCAGTAGTCGCAGAATCCACAGCGCGCATTGCAGCGCATGGTGACTTCGAAGTTGACCAGCACGGGGCGTCGCCGCATACGCAACCAGGCGTATTTGCCGAGGAAGAGCGGAACGTGCCAGGGGCGATACCGACTGGAGAGCATGTTAGCGCGCCACTAGAACACTTCCACCAGCGGCTCGGTCTCAAACGCGCCAGCGGCCAGCGCCTCGGCCAGCACCGCAATGTCGGGAGACGGCACGCGATCGCCGCTGCGCTTTTCCACCAGCATCCGCACTCGCGCGTGCGCCGCTTCAAGCGGCGCACTGGAACGCAGCGGACGACGATACTCGATGCCTTCCGCCGCACACAACAACTCAATGGCCAGCACGTGTCGCAGGTTACGTACCGTGCGTCGTAACTTGACCGCCGCACCCATCGCCATCGGCACCACGTCTTCCTTATTGCCGTCAGTGGGGATGGAGTCGACGCTGGCGGGATTCGCGTACAACTTGCATTCACTCGCGAGCGCGGCGGCCGTCACCTGCACCATCATGAATCCACTCTCGAGTCCCGGCGAGCCGGCGAGGAACGGTGGCAATCCCTGATTCAGATCGGGATGCACCAGTCGATCGCAGCGTCGTTCGCTGATGACCGCCAGGTTCGCACACACGATGGCCAACAGGTCGGACGCCATCCCAACGGCCTGGCCATGAAAATTGCCGCCACTGATCAACTCCCCCGATTCCAACACGAGCGGATTGTCGGTGGCCGCATTCAGTTCGCGTGAAATGATCTGCGCGGCAAATCGCAGCGCATCCAACGCCGGACCGTGCACCTGGGGGACGCAACGCAATGCGTACGCGTCCTGTACGCGCGGGTCGCCCGACCGATGTGATTCGCGGATGGCACTGTGGTCCAGCAACGCGCGCAGCAATGCCGCCGATTCTTTCTGCCCAGCTTGTCCACGTGCGTCCTGAATACGCGCGTCAAAAGCGGTGGGGCTGCCAAGTAGCGCTTCGAGGCTCATCGCCGTGACGACGTGCGCCGCACGCCACAGCCGAGCAAGTTCATGGATCGCGAGCGTGGCAATAGCGGTATGCGCCTGCGTGCCGTTTATCAGCGCGAGCCCTTCCTTTGCCGCCAGTACCAGCGGCGTGAAACCATGTTCGGCCAACAACTCGGCAGCACTCGCTTCGCGCGGTCCGACACACGCGCGTCCCTCACCGATGAGCAGCAACGCCAGATGCGCCAACGGTGCGAGATCGCCACTGGCGCCGACACTGCCCTGCTCCGGCACCACCGGGTAGATGCCCGCGTTCAATAGTTGCAACAACAAGTCGACGACTGCGGGCCGCGCCCCGGCGAATCCGGTAGCGAGCACGTTCGCGCGCAGCAACATCATGGCGCGGGTTTCGGCCTCTGGCAGACGATCACCAACGCCGGCAGCATGACTGCGCACCAGGTTGCGCTGCAGTGCCGCGAGTTGATCGTTGGGAATGGTGATTTCCGAGAGTTTGCCAAAACCGGTGTTGACGCCGTAGACAGGAGCGCCCGTAGCAACGGCGGCGTCGACCACTGCACGGGTGCGCGTCATGCGCGCGCGCGCGTCGTCATCAAGCGCCACTGGTTGCCGCGAAACGGCCACCGCATACACGTCCGCGATAGTCAGCGACCGGCCATCCAAATACAGCAAGCCTTACCTCCGAGAGGTGCGGGTAGTGCGGTCGCCTCACGCGAAAACGCACTGCGGGAATACACAGCCATGGCGCTGTCTGAACCGAACGTCAGGGTCCGAGCTTGTCGCGCCGTGCCGGCCAGCTTCTGCGACACTGCACTAGTAGCTGCCCGTTGACCGAAAGGTCGCGCGATTGTAGTCGAATTTAAGCGACGGTTGCGCTTTCAGGGCAATGAAGAAGGCAAAGGAGAATGCACCATTGGGGGATTGGGTAAACGAGAACGTCGTGGTCCAGTCATGCAACTGACGCTGCAACCCCACCTGTTGGCTGGCAAAACGCGCCCGCTCAACGTCGTACGAGGTGCTCCATTGCGCGGCCCAGTTGGGCGTCACGTTAAACGTCATGTTGGATGTAATGTTCTGCGTGGGAGGCGAAATGTAGGTAGGACCGCCAATGACGTAATTGTTGTTGGTCGATCCGGCCGGCGGATTGGTCTGCGCGTCCAGCAGACATTGGTTGTAGGCGAACTCTCCCTGTATGCGCAGGGGTTCACAGAGCGTCGCCGGGTCGTTGTTGATGATAGTGCCTCCCACTGGCGGTCGCTGTCGCGTCGCGTTGTACTGCAGGTTGAGACTCCACCCCTGCCCTTGCGGAATGGCCACGTTGTTGCCTCGCCGGTCGCTGCCGGCCGCGTCTCGTTGGGAACGATTGCGGGAGTTTACGTCCTCGGCCACGTTCGGCGCGCGCGTGCCAGGCGCCGCCACCTCAATTTGCGCGCCCTTGAAGCCCAGCAGGCGCCCAATCACGCCGAAAATTGCCGATTTATTCGTCAGGGAGAATGAGGCGCCGACATCGGTCCGGAACAGCTTGAACGACGCCGTGTCACTGAGCGGATCGCCCTGAAACAGCGAATAGTTCACACGAAAATCCATCCCCGGCAACAAGTCTGAACGCGCCGCCAACGAGAGGTTTGACTCAACCAGACCTGTGCCGGCCGTGTCGGCACGGACAAAGTCCCAGGAAAGCGGGCTCAGGTTGAGGCTTAATATCTGTATCTTGCGCGCGTCGGTTGGCGCGCCGGAGCTGTCAACGGGCGAGCGCAGTTTCGCTTCGAGGTCGGTCCCCATACCCAGCGTCACGCGGTTCTGAACGAGGGCGCCAAGGTATCCGCGTCGGGTGCGTCCCAGTGCACCCAGAAACTCGTCGCTGACACTGGCTTCGGGTGAGTAGCTGTAGCTCAGCGTTGGCCGGATTGCGTGGCGGAACTGCGCCACGGGCCCTGCGCCGCGAAGAATGGCGTATAGGGTTGGAGACGATGAAAGGCCGACAATTGGCCGTTTGCGCTGCGCCACCCAGCGTCCACCGCTCCGCTCCGTACGAATTACCAGTCCACCCGCACCGTCGACATTGGAGAACGTCACTGACGGCGACACGTTGAAACTGCCGCGCAAAAACACGGGCAGACTGAACGATGTCGTCCAATCGAATTCGGTCTGGAATGTTTGCGCGAACACCCGGCGGGTACTATCCGCCGGGTTGTTCACGTTGATGATAGTGCGTTCTTCGGGATAATTCTGAAATCGCTCAGTCAGCGTGAACGAGTTTTGCAGATCGAATCCGAAAATGGAGAGTGGCGAGCCAAGGGAAGCGGTCATGTTACGCCGGCTGGCCTTGATACGCGTACTGTCAACGCCGCCGCCCGCCCGGGGCGAATACACAAACGGAAACTGCAGTCCCTGATCGAGATTTGTGGCACTGTTAATGGAGAGCCGTCCGTTCGGCGTCCACGTCACCGGCCCGAGGTTCAGCGCTTTGGAGGTGACGTTCAGTGACGGGAAATCCATCTCGACCTGTTTGCGGCCAGGATACTGACTACGGCTGCCGCCCAGTTGAATGGACGCCGGGCCCACCTGCGTCTGGTAGTTGAGTTGCGAGCGGATGACCGCCGTGACCGACTGCGGATTGATGGTGGTCTGCCGCTGAATTTGCGTGTTCTGCACCCAATTCAGGTTGGAGGTGAACCTGGTGAGTTTCGAAAAATCCTGCGAGTGATTCCACGTAAGGGACAGATTGTTCGAACCGTTGTTCAGCGTCATACGTTCAGCAGAAAAGCGGCCGTTGAGCGCACGGTTCAGCCAGCGGTAGGTGTAATCCAGGTTTGTTCGCACAAATCCCGGGTCACTCAAACTGCTATTGGCCCCGCTGCGCCAGTCAAAGGACACCGCGGCGTCCATGTAATCATTGAGGGCGAAGTAGTAACCAAGATTGTTCAACTGCCGACGATAGTTGGGGCTGTTTCGCACCAGCTCGGCAATCCCAAAGTTGGGGGTGAGAATGCCACTGCGTCGTCCCTTTCGCACATCCTGGAAGAAGAACGGAATCCAGAAAATGGGCACTTCACCGATGTAGAGCACACCAGGCCGGGCGACCATGATGTTCTCCGACACGAACTTCATGCTCTTGGTGGTGAAGTGAAAATGCGGTTCGAGCAGGTTGCAATACGTGAACGACCCGTCGGTGGCCCACACTTCGTGTCGGCCGTTTACGAGCGTATCCGAGAACAGCTGGCCACCTTTCGCCTCGAGGAACAGGCGATCACCGCCGGCTTCGACCGACGTCGCAAACGCGCCGACGTTCGCCTGTCGCGTGCCCAGGTCGTAGTCAATGCGCCCCTTCACGACAAAGTCGTCGGCATTGGTTTGGGTCGGGTCGCGCAGCGTGACCGAGTCGCCGCGCGCACTCACAAACTTGGTACTGTCGTTGTAAATAATGGTATCGCTGACAATGAGCGTCTCGTCGCGCTGCACCGCGGCCGGCGCGCCATACAACTTGAGCAAGCCCGACTTCGAATCGAAGTTCACCTTGTCGCCCTGATACTGCACGCGCCGGTATCCCTTGCGAGAGATCAATTCGCTGAGCGTCGAGTCGGGCGGTTCCCAGTCGATGAGCAGTTTCTCGCGGCCGAGTTTCGGAATGGTGTCGAGTTTGCCGTTGCGGCGCACGGTGTCCAGCACGGGCGGCAGCGAACGAACGGGAACCTGTGGCCTCGTGGCGGTGTCGACGCGAACCGGAGGAACGGGGGGCTGCGCCGGCGGGGTAACTTGCGCCGCCAGCGCGCCGGTGGTTGACGCCAAGGTTTGCACCGCAAGACCACACGCCAACGCGCCTCGTGTCAGGGCGCGGCGCCAGGCGCAAATCATCCGAGTGCGTCCATTGCAGCTTGTCGCGCTTCGCGTTTCAGCCGGCCTTTGTACACCCAGCGAGACAGAAAAATGGACACTTCGTACAGGAAATACAGCGGAATGGTGAGTACGACCAGCGACGTGGGGTCAGACCCGGGCGTAATAATCGCGGCCCCGACAATACACGCGACGAATGCGTGGCGTCGGAATCGCGAGAGCATGGTGGGGTTGACGAGCCCAAGTGCGGTGAGCAACAGGATAACAATCGGGAGTTCGAAGGCGATGCCAAATGCGAAGGCCATACCAAACAGGAAGCCGAAATATTTGTCCGTCGTCATCTGAGGTTTGACGGCTTCAGACGTGAACGACGTCAGCAGGAATTTCAGCGTAGGCGGTAGGGCCACGTAATACGCAAGAGCCAGGCCAGCGAGAAACAGCAGCGCGGCGCCAATCAGCACCGGGATGACCACACGCTTCTCGTGTTTGTACATCGCCGGGGAAAAAAATCCCCATGCCTGCCACACGAGAACGGGCGACGCGAGCACCGCGCCTACTCCCACCGAAGCGCTGAGAATAATCTTGAAGTTGTCGCTGGGCCCGGTCGTCATCAGCGTGCCGTCCTTCAAATACGGCAACACGGGCTGGGCAAGAAACAGGATCACGTCAAACTTTCCAGCCAACAGCACGATGAACGTGACAATGACGCCAACCGCCAGGGCCAGCACACTTTTGAACAGGCGCCAGCGCAGCTCCTCGAGATGGTCGAGGAACGGCATTTCACCTGGAGTAAAAATGGACATCTTGGGGAAGACCGGAGGCAGGCGTTCGTGGGGGCTCTGCGCGCGTGCTACAGCGGCCGCTTAATCGCCTTGAGTTGACTCACAGCGAGTTCGTACTCGTTGCTGGTCTTGAATTTGTCGACGATTTCCTGCAGCAGCGGAATGGCCTGGGCGTTTTTGTTCTGTCTGACATAAATGCCGGCCAGCTTGTAGCGGGCGTTGGCTGATGCAGGCGAGTCCGGAAATTTGGAGATCACCGCCCCGTAGGCGGTCATGGCACCCGCGTCGTTTCGTTCTCCTTCAAACGTCTGGGCAATGCCCAGTTGCGCGTTCGGTGCGTCCACGTGATTCGGAAACTTGTCGAGAAACTCCTGGTACGCGATGCGTGCCGTTGACCAGCTGCCGCGGACCCGGTTGCTACTGGCCTGGAGATAGAGCTGTCCCGGTGTTACGGGGGGGTTCGCGGCAGCGGCGCTGTCTGCCGGGGTCATTGGCACTCCGGACATGGGCGGAGGAACCGCCGCACCGCTGTTCGCCTTTTCCTGGTCGAGCTCGCGGCGCCAACGGGCAATAACCTGTTCGTTTTGCTTGAGCAACTGCTGCACTTGAATGAGCTGTTCGTTGACGTCGCGCAAACCGCCACGGACGTCGCCCTGCACCGACGTCAGTCGATTGCTCATGATCTTCACGGAGTCGCTCGCGACGGTCACAATGCGTAACGCTTGCGCGAGTGCCTCCTTTTGTTCGGCGGCGGCTTTCAACATCTCCGTACGCACGTTGGCGAGATCGGACTGCACCACGCGGACATCGTTGCGTGTGGCAAAACATCCGCCTGCGGCAACCAGCGCAGCCAGCGGAAGCAGACGGATTCCGCGGGAGACCAACGTGGTACGATGCGTCATGGCATTCTGATGTCGGTGCCGCCGGCCGTAATGGTAAACTCATCGCGGCGGTTCTTTGAGCGTGCGTCTTCGGTGTCGCCTTGCATGGCCGGGCGCTCGCGACCGAAGGAGACGGTTTCAATACGCGACGCGTCGATGCCGCGATCGGTGAGGAAACGTTTTACTGACTCGGCACGACGACGACCCAGCGAGATGTTGTATTCGTCGCTCCCGCGGTCGTCGCAGTGTCCTTCGATGCGAAACTTGAGCCCGGCATTCAACTGGAGAATGGGCAGCTTCTTTTCCAGATTGGCCTGTGCGTCAGCGCGGATGGCGTCGGTGTCGTACTCGAAGTACACCGTTTCGAGCATGATGGCGCGGGCACGCGCTGTGATTTCTGCGGCGGTCGGGCCAGCAGGCGGCGGTGTCACCGGGGGATTCGTGGTCGGTCCGGGCACCGGCGCACTGGTTGTCGGACCTGGATTCGTGGCGGGCGCTTGAACAACGGGCGGTTTCTTCTTGCACGCACCGATGGCTAACGGCAACGCAACGAGCAGGACCGCAAAACGAGAGAGACGGGGCATAGGGCGACGCTCCAAAGGGATGGGGGCGGTTATCGGAGAAGTGAGAAAGATACTGCGTCGAAACGAATTATGGTGTCCCCGTCAAACGCGGTGACCAGGCCGATCCACGTGCGACGCTTCCACGTGTGAGCTGGCGCGATTTTCCGGTTTGCGTGTCCACCACCCAGAGCTGCGCACCGGTGCCGCCCCGCGTTGATGTGACAACGATGTGCCGTGAATCCGGCGCCCACGACGGGTCATCGTTGCGGCCAAATTCGGTAACTTGCCGTGTGGTTTGATCACGGACGTTCACCACCATCACCTGTTGGTAGCCGCCCAGCCCGACTTGATAGGCGACGAATCTTCCGTCGGGCGACCAGTCTGGGGAATCGGGTAGCTTCTCACCGGTTCCGCCGGGGGTCAGCACTTCTACGTTGGAACCGTCCGCGTCCGCCACGTACACGTTGACATTGCCCGCTCGACTGGATGAGAACGCGAACCGCAGGCCGTCGGGGCTCACCGTCGGCGATTGGGAATCCTTGCCTCGCGTTGACGTGAGCCGCCGCACTTCACCGCCCGTCACGGGCACGCGGTAAATGTCCGAACCGGCGGGCGTGCTGCGCGCAAAAATCACTTCGCGACCATCGGGGGTGACAGCCGGCGCAAAGTCCTGCACTTGTGTCGAGCGCCCACCCGTCAGCGCCTTCTGTGCGCCGGTTGCGAGGTCGACCAGCATGATGGGGCTGGCGTCTCCGTCCAGAATCGCGTACACGAGCGCGCGCCCGTTTGGCGTCCATTTTGGGGTCTTCCCCTTCGACGTGACCGCGGTGACGTTCGCGCCGTCGCTGTCGACGGTCCACACGCGGTCGTCGCGGTGAAACGCAATCCTGGTCTGCGCGATACCGCGTTGTCCCAGTATCCACTCCTCAATGCTGTCGGATACGCCGTGTAATGCCATGCGCCAATCTTTGCCCAGTGCGCTGCCTGGGAGAGGAAAATCACTTTTCTGCAGCAATATCTTGTTATTCACATCATGCAACTCCACCCGCAGCCAACCACTCGGCATCACGGTCGCCTCCACGACGCCTTGTACGCCCAGCTGCGTGAAAAGCGCGTAGTTCAATGGACCGTTTGAAACCGGCGCGCTGCTGGTTGATAACACGAGAAAACGATCGCTGTAGTCCAGATCGCGCGAAATAATCGTGGCAATACTGTCGCCGTTGGCACCTTTTACAGGGTCGACAATGATCTTGAGCTTGTCGGTGCCCCCATACTTGCCAATGAGCGTGACCCCCTGAAACGGCGGCGGCTGTTGAGCAGATACGTTGAGCGCGCTGATGCCAAGCATTAGCGCGGTGAACAGCACGGTGCTGCCTATCGTCCGTTTATCAGTCACGTTTCTCAAATCGGGGGTTTGTCCGGCGCGAACGTGTAGTACACCGGGAGTACGTCGTCGTTATACCCAGCCGGCAACGGACCAAACTGTCGCGCATTGCCAACTGCCTCGATAGCACCGCGCGCTTCGCGATCGAATGCGGTTCGCCCAGAGCCTTTCAGCAGTGTGATTTCGCTAACGCCTCCATCGCGATGGATGAGAAAGCTAAATTCCGCGGTAAGATTGGTGTTCTTCTGATCTCCGAACTCGATTACCAGCCTGCGGATGATGTTGTTCAGGTACCCAGGGAATGGGAAGTCGATCCCCTGCTGGACCATTGTTGTCACATCCGTCCCGCGTGCTTTCAGGTCGCCGCTACCTGCCACGGGTGCTGACGGTTTCGACACAGCCTTCGAAGCGTCCTTGGGCACCGCCGGTTTGTCCTTCGCCGAATTAGGCGTCGCGACCACCGGCTTGGGCACAGGCTTCGCCGCTGACTTCTTGGGGAGCGCCGGCTCTTTCACGGTTTCCGGTGGTCGTTCAGCCGCCGCAGGTGCCTTGGCCGGCGTCGCGGCAGGTTCCGGCACCGTCGGTTGCTGGCCCACAATTCCAGCCTGCCGCTTCAGCCCCGGCGCACCAATCAGTGACACGCGATACACCGGCGGACGCCCTGGCGGCGCCATGCCCTTCCACACCACGAAGGCAGCGGCCAAAGCGATATGCAAGGCGGCAGAAAGCATGACCCATTTGCCGAGCGACCTGTCCGTCGACTGCGCGCCACCAGCCGGCGCAATGAACGCAGGGTGGTGTGACGTGGCCACTACTGGTTGCCCTCTGGCGGCTCGGTCACAATTCCGGCGTTCTCAATGCCGGCCGCGCGCATCAGGGCCAACAGCGAAATCACTTCGCCATGTGACACATCCTTGTCTGCCTGCAGATAGACGCCGTCCTTGCCCTTCTGCGCCGCGAGCGCCGCAAACGACCGTTCAAACTCCGCGCGACTCCACTTCTTGCCATCAACCGAAATCTGTCCATCCCGTGAAAGGCTCACAATGATGGCGCTCTTCGATTCCAGCGCCGGCGCATCGGCCTTCGGCAAGGCAATATCCACACCGCCCTGCATCATGGGCGCGGTGATCATGAAAATCACCATGAGCAACATCATCACGTCAATCAGCGAGACAACATTAATTTCGCCGTTGACAGCCATTCCCGAGCGACGCCGACGGCCGCGCACGGTTAAATGCGTTCCGCACGCGCCATCAGCGCGATGAGTTCCGAGCCAAAGCCTTCCAGCATGTTGTCCAGACGATTGAGCCGCGACGCAAAAATGTTGTACGCAAAGGCCGCCGGAATGGCGACCGCGAGAGCCGCCGCTGTCGCAATAAGTGCTTCAGCAATGCCTGGCGCGACCGCGTTGATATTGCCGGAACCTTTCGTGCCAATATTGAGGAAGGCCGCAATTACTCCCACGACCGTTCCAAACAATCCAATAAGCGGGCTGACCGAACCGATCGTCGCCAGCCACGGAATTTGTGCCCCAAGTTTCTCGCGCTCGTCCGAACTCTCGGCATCGATCACCATGCGCAACGCCTCAACCTGCGACGCTGACAGGCGTCCACGACGGTCGGCGGTTGCGGCCAGCGCTGGATTGGTCGAGTCGAGGAAGCGCATGGCCCGGTTGTACACCGAGACATACGGATTGGGCCGGGCCCGTTTGGCGAAAATGGTGGCTTCCTCCAGAGTGTCCGCCCGCTCGAAGTCGTGCACAAACTCTCGTCCGGCCTTCTCAAGGCGACGAAACGTGCTCCACTTGGCAAACATGATGGCCCACGAAAAGAGCGACAGCACCGCGAGGAGCACCAACACCGCTTTGGAGAGAGGTGACGCGGCCATCACCATTTCCAGCGCCGTTGTGGGCATGGCGGTCGGCGCCTTGAGCTGAAACAGCGCGCCGCCAAGCGCGACCACCATCATGCGATGGTTCCGTGCATGGATTGAAAGAACGCGTAGGTGTTGCTCAGCCCTTGCTCGAGGGATGTCTGCGGCGTCCACTGTAACACATCGCGTGCCTTCGCCGTGTTTAAGGCAGAACGCATGAGCTCACCAGCGCGCGCAGGCGCGTAGTTGGTCGGAATGGAGGCACCCGCCACCTGCTGCAGCGTGTTCGCCAGCGTATTCACCGTCGTTTCAATACTCGTACCGATGTTGAACGCGCGTGCATCCAGCCGTCCCGGTGCCGGCAGGGTCCGCGTGGCTGCCGCAACATTCGCTGCGGCGACATCACCCGCATAGACGTAGTCGCGCGTCTGTTCGCCATCACCGTATACAGTGAGCGCCTCGCCGGCGAGCAACCGTTTGCAGAAAATCGCGACCACCCCTGCCTCCCCATGCGGATCCTGTCGCGGCCCGTACACGTTGCCATACCGCAGGGCGACGGTGTCCATGCCATGCACGCGCGCGTAATACGCGAGGTAGTACTCCACCGACAGTTTCGCGATCCCATAGGGCGATTCGGGGTCTTTGCTGTTGGATTCGCCACTGGGCGGTGGATCGAAGTCGCCATACAACGCGCCGCCGGTCGACGAAAACACTACGCGCGTGGCGTGCCCGCCAGCCTTGATGGCTTCCATCAAATTCAAAGTGCCCAGAATGTTGCGCTGCGCATCGTACATGGGGTCGAGTACGCTGCGGCGCACATCAATTTGCGCGGCCAGATGACACATCACATCAAACGTTCCATCACGCACCAATGCGGCCGACTCGGGCGACGTGATATCACCCTCCACAAAGCGGGCTGCGGCCGGCAAATTTTCGCGCCGACCGCTTGAAAGATTGTCCAGCACCGTCACGTCGTACCCTTCGGCGACAAACTGGTCGGCCACATGTGAGCCGATGAACCCTGCACCGCCGGTCACGAGTACGGACTTTGCCATGCCTTGCTCCTGTCTGAGTGAATCCATCGTCCACATGGCGAGCGCCGCATGGCATCAAAACAAAGACGGCGACGCGGAGGGATCCGCGGCGCCGACCTGAGGCTGTAGCCTTGGGGCGCATGTGTGATTCCACGAATCATCACACGCTCCACAATGTATACGCAAAACGCCTGCTTTGCCCGTCCGGATTCAGGGCGCCATAAATCGCGGTGCGCCCCGTGTACCGGCGAGGAAGCGCCGTGCGACGCGACGCGTCAGGGAACCCGCGCGACCAGGCGCGCGGCGCCACCCACTGCAATGGTCGGCGCATCCTGACGCACCACAATCGCAGTGCTCCCAAACAGCGTGACGCGAATCACGCGCACGACGGCCACCCGCAGTTCCGGCGCATCCACGCCAAGGCCTTGCCGAGTGACGAGCGCGAATTCGTCGCCCGGTTTGACGCCTTCGCGTTCGCCGGAGCCCAGCATGACATATGATTGCAGGGTGGGCAGCAGCGCGCCTTCCACCCACGTGACTTCGGTTTCCGGCGCCGTCGAGGATCGTGGAATCGCTTTTGCCGACACGCCATTGATGATCCCGCTGCCCTCGAGCGGAACCAGCTGTTGTCCCTCCTCAATGCGTCCGGACTGCCGAACGACCCGCGCCACGACCGGACGACCGGCCTCCGCGCTGATCACTTCGAGCACACCGGTTGGGACCAGTACCAGTGCACCGCTTTTGAGCAGCGAACCCAATTCAACGCTCACCAACCGGGCACCAACCACAGCCTTCACGCCAACCGGAAGCGTCACCTCGGCTTCATCCACCAGGACGAACCGCTCGGTATCACGGAAGCTTCCACCGGCAGAGCCGGCACGACGTCCGACGGTTCCTGCATTCGTCAGGGTGGGGGCGAGCACCGCATAGGGCGCACTGGAATACTCGCCGGCACGCTCAAGCACTCGGTTCACCGGTGTTGCGGCTTTCACGGCGCGGTCTGTTTCGGCCGGATCGTAGGAGCGCCCGAGAAAGACGGTGGTCGGGTCACTGCCACGGGCGTTGCGCAACAACGACAATTCAGTGGCCCAGATACGTGTTGTTGATACCGCAATCGGTTCAGCCAACGGCGCCGACGGGGCGACCGGCAGGTCGACGGGCGCCACGGAGGCTGGGATCACAGGCTGTTGGGCAGGCGCAGCAACAGGTGGTTTCGCGACAGGCGTTGCAGCCGCAGTGGTCGAAGTGCCCCCGCTGGTCGCGGCAGCGGCAACATTGCGCGCTGACACCGGCGGACTGCCTGGTGCAGAGGCTTTCAGAGCAGCGTCCGTTTTGCCCGCTGTCTGCTGCGCCAACACTCCAGTAGCGCCCGTTGGCGACGCGGCTTCCACGGTGTTTCGCGAGGGCTGCAGCGCGCGCTGCAATGCCGGACGTGGCGTGTTGGGAGGCGGGGTGACCGCCGCTTGAGCGGCCACCACCGGCTTTCCGGCCGGGACTTTGATGAGTTGGCCGACCACTAACTGCTTTTCGCCGCCCGGTCCCAAGCCATTGAGTTTGGCCAGTTCCGTCCATTTCTGGCCATCTCCGTAAAACCTGGCGGCCAGTAGCCACAGCGTTTCGCCGGCGCTGACGGTGTGGGGGGCCGTCTTGTCTTGTGCAGGGACGACCGTCGGCCGGAAAATGAACAGGAGCGTGGCTGTTGCCAGTACGGCGACAATGGTCCGAACGAGTGTTGCAGTCGCGTCAGGCGCGGCTGCCACCACTGCTTGCGATTTGGGCTGAGTGCGCATCGGTTACAACCTGGCCGGTGAGATGTGGAGCGGGCGCCGACGCGTTAGTCTTACCGCAAACGACCGCTCGCAATTGTCCACAAAATGGCGAGCCTACCCGATTGCAGACGCACCGAATTCCCGCACGTCACGGGCCAAAGGTTGCGGGCCATCGGTGGTTCGGTTTGGGCCGTCGGTGTGACGAACTCCGCAATCCCCTCCTGCTCCCGGCAGTTCGCTTTTCGGCGCCACGCATTCTCCCCAGGCAGTTCGCGTTTCGGCGCCATTCATCTCGGTACAAGCCGTTCGCGTTGCGCCACCAGGAAACCCAAATGGGCAACCCGCCAATGACAGGTTGCCCACTTGGTTCTTTACCAATCAGTTCGAAAAAATCCGAGTGCTTAGAACGGCAAATCGTCGTCCTCGTCCTGCAACGCACCCGGGAAATCGTCGAAGTTGTCCGAATTGCCAGCGGCCGCCGCAGCTGCCGGCTTCGATCGCGCAGGAGGAGGGTTTCGACGCGGCGGGCCGCCGTCTTCGTCGTCAGACGAACCACCCGCGCGCCCACCCAGCAAAATCAACTCCCGCACTTTGATTTCCGTGGTGTAGCGCGTTTGCCCGTCCTTGTCTTGCCACTGGCGATATTCGATTTCGCCCTCGACGTACAACTTCTCGCCTTTGCGCACGTATTTCTCTGCCACATCGGCGAGCGTGGAAGCGCGGTTGTTCCAGATGACGCAGCGATGCCACTCTGTTTTTTCCTGCTTGGCGCCGCTCTGGTCATTCCAGATGCGGCTGGTCGCCAACGAGAACTGGGCGACTTTGCCGCCGCCCTGCGTCGTACGTATTTCGGGATCACTGCCAACGTTGCCGATGAGAGTGACTTTGTTCAGGCTGCGGGCCACGGTGCCTCCTGGCTATCGATAGAGAAAAGGGAAAGACCTTGCCGATATGGTAGTGCGCCCGAACCCGGGCTACGTCATCAGATTTACACCCGTCGGACCAGTCCATTGCAGGACCAGCGCGTCTTCGGCGGGACGCTGATAATAACGCTTGCGACGGCCAATGTCCTGAAAGTTTCTGGAACGGTAAAGCTCCCGGGCAGCCCTATTGCCTTCCCGCACTTCGAGGAAGACAGCAACGACACCGGCCCTCGTCACAAATTGCAGCGCGTCGTCTAACAGACGGCCAGCCAGACCTTGACGCTGCGCGCTGGTCGATACCGCAATATTGGCAATTTCTCCTTGATCGGCGGCGGTGATGACCATGCAATACGCCGCCGGAATGTCGAGTTTGTCCACCGCGACGGTCAGTCGGGCGCTCGGCATGTTCAGCGCGTCCGTAAAGGCCGAGCGTGGCCACGGATCGGAAAAAGCCTCGATTTCGATGGCGGCCAGCAAGGGGACGTCACTGCGTCGCGCGGCCCGAATGGAATAAGCCGCGCCCGTCGGCACCTCACTCATTGCAGCGGGGCAATCATTGCGCTCACCCCGTTGGAAGCGCTCGTTGATGCGTTTCCTCCCACTTCACCTGAGCCTCCGCAAGTCGTCCGTAGTCTGGTTCCCATGCCGCCAGATCAACTGGGCGAAATGACTCCCACACAGTGGCCAATGCGGCCGCGTTTCTTGCTCGGGGCCACGCGGAGCGTGCATCGCACGCACTGACGGGAGTGGACCCAATCGCCACCAGCACGAGCGATTGCGATGTGGCCCATTGCTCGACGTCTGCCAATACCATTCGCACCATGCCACCAATCGCGGTGACTATTCCCCCAGTCCCAGCAACAGCAACAACACCCACATCAAACCGTTGAGCAAATCGTTCGCCGCGCAGCGCATCCCCGTGCAGTACGTAGGACCCCGACTGCGCGCGCAATTCGAGTGCGGCCAGCAACATGGACGGAATGGCGTAGAGAGGAATCTGGCTCGCCTGCGCAAGTCCTTTGCTTAACGCGGCCGCAATTCTGAGCGATGTGAAACTTCCCGGTCCGCTTCCGCAGGCAATCGCGCGCACGTCGGCCATTGTAGCGCTCGCGTCCTGAAGGGTCGCCGCAATGGCCGGCATCAATGCGTCTTCGCGCGCGGGCCCCATGACCACCTCGCGTTCGGCCACACAAACACTCCCGCGAATTAGCGCGACCGACCCGTGGGCCGTGGCGGCTTCAATCACCAACAGGACGTCAGGAAATGTGGCGGCTGACTGCGGTGACAAAGTGGGTGGCGAAAAGTGGGCGCGTCACGCGCGCGTTTTTTACGCCACGCGGGCGGTGTTCGACGCCGTCTGCAGAGAACCCTGGTGCACTCCATGCTCTTCGTGCACCTGGGTTGCGAGCGGATCTTCGCTACCGTTGGCGATACGCGCAAGGGTGCCGTCCAACGCCAGTGAGGTTGCCACGTCCATGATGGCCGGGTCAAAGGCGGTGCCGATGTCCTTGTCCATAATGCCCAGCGCCCGATTCGGGTCCATCGCACCTCGATAGGGCCGTTCGGCCGTCAATGCCTCGTAGACATCCGCGACACATAAAATGCGCGCGCTCAGGTCGAGTCCGTCCGCAGCAATTCCCCAGGGATAGCCCAGTCCATCCAATCGCTCGTGATGCAACGACGCCGGTAGTGCAAAACGGTGAAAGGCGGGCACGCGCTCAAGAATCTCCCACGTCCACGCCGGATGTTTTTTCATCTCGTTTCGCTCGGTGGCGGTGAGCGGCGCCGGTTTGTCGAGGATTCGGTTGGAGATGCCCAATTTGCCAAGGTCGTGCAGCAGCCCGGCGCGCAGAATATCCCGCGAAAGGACAGGCCCGTATCCCAGCGCCCGACTGATCGCTGCGCCATAACCGGCGACGTTCGTGGAGTGCCGGTACGTAAACGGCGTTTTCGCATCGATGACGGACGCGAACGCGTAGGCAATGTTGTCCAGACGTTCGTCAGTCGCGACCATTGGCGTGGAACCCGGTTCAAGCGCGAGTACCCGTTGCTCCAGATGCTGAATGTCCGCGATCGTACCCCACCAGGCCGTGTCTTTGCGCCACGAATACACCAGGTCCACCAGCGTGGGATCGAACCAACGACCACGCCGTTTCTTCGCCATCTGCAAGGCTGCATTGAGGCCCTGTTCGGTCCAGAACGCCTCAATGGTCTGGGACACCAGCAGAATGCGCGCGAGCAGCGGAATCGCGTCGCCGGAAAGACCCACGGGATGTCCCAATCCACACCAATGTTCGTCGACGTACTGAATGGCCTCGGATGTCTCCGCTGGAAATCCCAGATTGTGCGCAATCTGTGCGCCGCGTTCGCACCGCGCGGTAATGATTTCTTTCGTTGGGTCGGGCGACGTGGCCAGCGTGAGCAGATGCCGCAATACCACAAACGGACGTTGCCCCACCCCACAATTTCTCGCGGCCTGGAGGTGGGTGCGCATGCGGTCGTGCCAGTCGATCATGCGCATACTCAGCTTGACGCTGTGATCGTCCGAACCAAAGAGCTCCGCCAGGCGCGCCGCATTGCTGGAACATCCTGAGTCCTTGAGCAGCGCGGCGTAGTACAGCGCCTCCAGCCGCTCTCCTTGCAATCCGATAGCTTCGCCCAGACGCATGGCAATGATGCACGTGCGCAGCGTATGACCGGGACGTTGTCCGTCGGTGAGGTCAAGCGCGTAGGTCAGCGCAGACAACACTTCGGCCAGACGCACGGCTGAATTCGATCCGGCGAACAACGATGACGCCAGCGCGACCGGTTTGCCAGCACCAGGTTGAGACGGCGGAACCACTGTAAAATGCTGAGCAGGCAACACGCTGAGGAGTGACGAATGGACGACAAAAACCACCACAACGGGCGACGAGTGGCCTTATGCTCTCGTCACGCTGGCGACTCGTCTGTCGAAACCAGCAACGCCATAAGCCAATGCGATGTGCACGCTTCCTCGCGGCCAGGGCCGCGTGTATCGCTCGGGCCATTCCACGATCAATACGTGCGCTGATTCCACAATTTCATCCCACCCCATCGCATCCAGTTCGGCCACGCCATTGAGCCGGTACAAATCGGCGTGGGTCACCGTCCCGATTTCGGCTGGATATTCCTGCACGATGGCAAACGTCGGACTGGTTACAGCGCTCAGGTCCACCACCCCCAGCCCTCGACACAACGCACGGGCCAAAGTGGTCTTGCCGGTTCCCAGGTCGCCGCGTAGCGTGACCACCGAACCCGGCGGCAGCGCGCAACCGACCGCCTGGCCCCACGCGTGTAGTTCGTCAAGCGTGAACTCATGCGACCGGCCGACGCGCAGCAACGCGTCCAACGGCGCGGCGGCGGAGTCGCTCAACGTCCTTTGCGTGATGATCCGGCATTGCCGGCGCCACGCAACGGGGCCATGCCCGGCGGACGTTTTTTCACCACCTCCACACCGCGCGCCATGCGTGCGCTGTCGCCGAGTGTGGTGCGGACTTCGAAGAGCTGATCGCGCAGGCGGGCGGCCGATTCGAAGTCCATTGCAATGGCCGCTTCGCGCATCAACGTTTCGAGTTCCTTCACCAGCGCCTCAAGTTCCTCGCGCGTGCGCTCCTTGTCCGGTTTGCCGGGTACCAGCGAACGCGGGCCTTCCGGACGTTCTTCACCGCGTGCGTCGGCCACGCGCGTCATCAGACGAATTTCGTCAACCGACTTGGTGACGCCTCGCGGGGTGATGCCGTGCTCCAGATTGTGCGCACGCTGAATGTTACGACGCCGGTCGGTTTCGCTGATCGCGCGTTCCATCGAACCCGTCATGCGGTCGGCGTATAAAATGGCGCGACCGTCCAGGTGGCGTGCCGCGCGACCGATGGTCTGAATGAGCGAACGGTCGCTGCGCAAAAATCCTTCCTGGTCGGCGTCCAGAATGGCAACCAGCGATACTTCGGGCATGTCCAACCCTTCGCGCAACAGGTTGATGCCCACCAGCACATCAAACTCGCCCAGGCGCAACCCACGCACAATTTCCATGCGCTCGATGGTTTCGATGTCCGAATGCATGTACCGAACACGCACACCGGTTTGCTGCAGGTAGTCCGTCAAGTCTTCGGCCATCCGCTTGGTCAGCGTGGTGACCAGCACGCGTTCCCCTTTGCGTTCCCGCAGACGAATTTCATGCAACAGGTCATCAACCTGCCCCTTGACGGAACGCACTTCGATAATCGGATCGAGCAATCCCGTGGGGCGAATGACCTGCTCGACCACCACTCCTTCCGACAATTCCAGCTCGAGTGCGCCCGGCGTAGCCGACACATTGATGAGGCGTGGCACCAGCGCCATGAACTCCTCAAAGACCAACGGGCGATTGTCCAGCGCACTTGGCAAACGAAACCCGTAGTCCACCAGGTTCAGTTTGCGCGCGCGGTCGCCGTTGTACATACCGCGCACCTGGGGCAACGAGACGTGTGATTCGTCCACGACGACCAGGTAGTCGTCGGGAAAGTAATCCAGCAAACACGCGGGCCGTTCGCCCGAGGAACGTCCGCTCAGATGGCGCGAATAATTTTCAATACCGGCGCACGTGCCAATTTCCATCATCATTTCGATATCGAAATTGGTGCGCTGGTCCAGCCGTTGCGCCTCCAGCAGCTTGCCCGCCATGCGCAGTTCTTCGAGGCGCAGACGGAGTTCATCCCGTATGGCCACGACGGCGCGTTCGAGGGTCGGACGCGACGTAATGAAGTGTTTCGCGGGATACACGGCTGTTTTCTGCAGCGGGGCGATGGTGTCGCCCGTCATCGGTTCAATTTTTGAGATGCGCTCAATCTGGTCACCCCACATTTCAACCCGCACTGCCTGCTCTTCGTACGCGGGGAAAATTTCCACCGTGTCGCCACGCACGCGGAAGGTGCCGCGTTCAAACGCGACGTCGTTGCGCAAATATTGAATGCCCACCAGCGCACGCAGAATGTCATCGCGCGGAATGGTTTGGCCCACCGTGAGGCTCACCATACGTTCGCGATACGAGACGGGATCACCCAATCCGTAAATGGCGGACACCGTGGAGACAATGACCACGTCCTCGCGCTCCATCAGCGACGAGGTGGCGCGCAATCGCAGGCGATCGATATCTTCGTTGATCGACGCGTCTTTCTCGATGTAGGTATCGCTGGAAGGCACGTAGGCTTCCGGCTGATAGTAATCGTAATACGACACGAAATATTCGACCGCATTGGTGGGGAAAAAACTCTTCAATTCGCCGTACAACTGCGCCGCCAGCGTCTTGTTGTGCGACAACACCAGGGTAGGCCGTTTCCACTGCTGAATGACACTGGCCACCGTCATGGTCTTGCCCGATCCCGTCACGCCCAGCAGCGTCTGAAATCGGTCTCCGCGCTCGAGGCCCTGGGACAGCTCGGCAATGGCCCTGGGCTGGTCGCCGGCGGGCTCGAAGGGCGCTTGCAGGCGAAACGTCGCGTCGTCAGACATTCCTGCAATATACACCGGCGTCGGCGTTTGTTCGGGGTAGCGCCCTAGTCCTCTTCGGAGGTCAGCCGCTCCCGCCGGCTGACGACGCCAATGCCCTTCACCCGGCGCGCCGCTTTGATGATGCGCTCCAGATGGACGAGGTTCTCGACCTCGACCAAGGCCGCGCCGGTTACCCGTCCGTCCAGAGTCTTGAGCTCGAGACTCTTGATGTCAGTGCCCGTAGCACTCACGGCTGCCGCGACGTCCGCATACAATCCGCGACGGTCGATCCCCTCGAGGGCCAGTCGCACGACAAACCGCTCGCCGGCCACTTCGTGCCAGTCAATATCCAGCCGACGCTCCGGCTCGTGCACCAGAAACAGCAGGTTGGGACAGTCCCCGCGGTGAATGCTCACGCCGCGCCCGCGCGTCACGTAGCCGACCACGGTATCACCCGGCACGGGCTGACAACACTGCGCGTACCGCACCAGGAGCCCGTCCGCGCCCTGAATACGCACGCCCTTGGACGTGCCGCGCACACGGTCAACAATCCGTTCCAGCGTGCTCGGTGGCTTCTCCGCCGTATCGCTCGCGCCTTCGAGGTGCGGGTGAACCAGCCTCAGCACCTGCAGCACATGAATATCGCCCTGACCAATGGAGGCCACGACATGCGTGGCATCTTTCAGCTTGAGCGTTTTCGCGGCGGTCGCCAGTGAGGCGTCGTCCATTTTGGGCAAGCGGCGACGACGCACTTCGCGCTCAAGAATCTCGCGGCCCAGACGAATGGCCGACGTGCGTTCTTCGGAACGCAACCATTGGCGGATTGTGTGTCGCGCGCGCGCTGTGTGCACATGGGCCAACCAGTCGCGGCTGGGGCGCGCATTGGGATTGGTGAGAATTTCAACCGTCTCGGAGTTCTTGAGCTCGCGTGACAGCGGCGCAATACGCCCGTTGATTTTTGCGCCGCTACAGTGCGCACCCACCTGCGTGTGCACCGCAAACGCAAAGTCCAGCGGCGTGGCACCTTTGGGCAACTGAATGACATCGCCCGTTGGGGTAAACACAAAAATTTCGTCCTGATACAAGTCGAGCTTCAGAAACTCCAGAAACTCGCCGGGTGTTTCAGCATCGAGCTGCAGTTCCAGCACCTGCCGGAACCACGCCAGGTGACGATCGAGTTCATCCGCGCTTTTGGACGACTCCTTGTACAACCAATGGGCCGCAATGCCAAAATCGGCTGTGTGATGCATGTCGCGTGTGCGAATCTGAATTTCAAAGAGCTGGCGACCGGGTCCGAACACGGTGGTATGCAGCGATTGATATCCGTTCGACTTGGGCTGCGCGATATAGTCCTTGATACGCTCCTGCACGGGCGTCCAGCCGTCGTGAATGACCCCCAGCGAGTGATAACACTCTAGGACGTTGGGCACGATGACGCGAATGGCCAGCAGGTCGTAAATGTCCTCGTAGGGACGCTCGCGTTGCTGCATCTTCTTGAAAATGGACCAGAGATGTTTGGGTCGGCCGGTGACTTCGACGTCGGCAATGCCCGCATCCTGCAACCGCTTGAGCAGCGGCTCGCGCAATTGCGCAATAAGCTGTTCACGCTCACCGCGTTTCGCAGCCACCAGCTTGGCCAACGTTTTATATTCTTCGGGCTCGAGATATTTGAACGCCAGATCTTCCAGTTCCCACCGCACCTTGGCCATGCCAAAGCGGTGCGCGAGCGGCGCGTACAGGTCGCGCGTTTCCAGCGCAATACGACGCTGGCGTTCGGGTGTCAGGAAGTCGAGCGTGCGCATGTTGTGCAGTCGGTCCGCGAGCTTGATCAGGATGACGCGCGCGTCTTTCGCGATAGACAGCAACAGCTTGCGATAGTTCTCGGCCTGTCGCTCTTGACTTGAAGTGAGCGGCAGATTGGCAATTTTGGTCAGGCCATCGACAATTTGCGCAATCTCGGCACCAAACTCGCGTTCGACATCGGCAATGGTGATGCCGGTGTCTTCGACCACATCGTGCAACAACGCGCTGGCCACGGTGGCAGAATCCAACTGCAGATCGGCCAGAATACGCGCCACTTCAATGACGTGCGTGACATACGGTTCGCCCGAGCTGCGGGTTTGTCCCGCATGCGCACGATCGGTGAAGCGAAAGGCACGCACGAGCAGCTCGGTATCAAGCTTTTCGTACGACCCGCCGCCAGCCGGCAGGAAACCCGGAATTTCTTCGTGCAGGGCGACTGTGGTCATGCGGTGGTTTTGCGTGGCGCCGGCGGTTGTGTGGCGATGGTCACAACAAACCGCTTTCGGCGAAACTGAGGTAGCGTCCTCTCCCAACGATGATATGATCATGCACCGGGATATCCAACAGACGGCCGGCCGCCACGAGCTGCTGCGTGACGGCCCGGTCTTCGGCCGAGGGCGTTGGGTCGCCACTTGGGTGGTTGTGCACCAGAATCACCGCAGCCGCCCGCTCGGCAATGGCCTCCCGGAATACCTCCCGGGGATGCACCAGAGACGAGTTGAGCAACCCTCGAGTGATCAGGACATCGCGCTCCAACCGATGTTGGGCGTCGAGGATGGCCACGTGAAACTCCTCCACCGGCAGGTCGCGCAGCCGCATCTCGAACGCGGCAACCACATCCCGCGGGGACCGGAGTGGCGCCCCCGCCTCCCGCGCCTCGGCCGACATGCGGCGCCCAAGCTCCAGCGACGCCTGCACCGCGGTCGCCCTGGCTATTCCTACACCCGGAATACGCGTGAGCGTGGCCTGAGGGAGCGCGGCCAACCGCCCGAGCGACCCGTCCACCTGCGCCAGCACCAGTTGGGCGCACGTGAGGGCGGAGGAGCCTGCGCAGCCGCCTCCAATTACGGCGGCTACCAGTTCAGCAGTACTCAGCGCCTGGGCGCCCAGCGCGCGCAGGCGTTCTCGGGGCCGCTCAGTGGGCGGCAGATCGCGGATGGTCATGCCGCAAGATCGGCGGCAGGGCGGCGCCGAGCGTTATCGAAGTATTGCGACTTGTAGCGGGAAGGCCGGCGGACGGCGACGGCGACCACCACTGCAACGGCCACGGCGGTCGCCATTCCCGCTTCACGCGGCGACCGTGTGCCCGGAGCAGCCGTGAACACTCCGGGCTGCGCCTTCAGCCTCCAGCCTTCACGCCATCACAAATTCGCGCCGTGACACTTCTTGAACTTCTTCCCCGAACCACACGGACACGTATTGTTGCGCGGCGTGTTTTCCCAACCGGCTGGCATGGCACCGCCCCCTGCGTTCAATGATCGAATGCTGCCGGCGCCCACGATGGAGGGTGTGCCTTTCACCACCGGCCTGGTATCCGTAGCGCCTGCCGAATTTGACTCGCTCGCATCTGAGGGCGTGCTGTGGCTGTCGTTCCCTTCGGTGACGTCCTCCATCACTTCTGGCATCACGTCTTCAAGAATGCCCAGCGCATTGTAGCGCCTGGCGGGAGCGACCGAGCGCACTGGTTCGGGCACGGGTTCCGGAGTCTGCGGTTGCTCGAACACCAACTGCGCCTTGAGGAACCGCTCGGTGAACGTGTTCGCCAAATCGTGCATGAGGTCGACGAACATCGAGTACGCGTCCTGCTTGTATTCGATGAGGGGGTCCTTCTGCCCCCACGCGCGATACTGAATGGATGCGCGCAGCTGATCGAGATCGTACAAGTGGTCTTTCCACTTCTCGTCCAGCACGTTGAGCATCACCAGCGCGAGCAGGCGATTGCCGAATCCGTTGCCGTTTTCGTCGGCGACCGCATCCAGTCCCACCAGCTTCTGCTGGAAGGCAACCTCGCCGGCCGCCTTCGCCGCGGCCTGCGCGTCTTCCACCGTGACCGGACGTGTCTCGGCCGAAAATTCGGGTACTGGCACCATGTAGTGCATCAGCAAATCCTGCTGCACATAGTCAAAATCCCACTCTTCCGGGCGGTCGAAAGTTGCGAGAGCCTGTTCGACCCGGCGCTGCACGCCGCGTTCAATCATCTTGTACGCTTCGGCCTTCAGTTCTTCGCCGCCTTCCAAAGCAAACGCCCGCAGCGAATAAATCACTTCGCGCTGCTGATTCATCACGTCATCGTACTCCAGCAGCCGTTTGCGCGACTGGAAGTTCTGCGTTTCCACGCGCTTTTGTGCCTGCTCGATGCTGCGTGTGATCATGGAGTGCGCCAGCACTTCGCCTTCCTGCGCCCCCATGCGGTCCATGAGCTTGGCAATACGCTCGGAACCAAACAGTCGCATGAGATCATCTTCGAGCGACAGGAAGAACTGCGACGCGCCTGGATCGCCCTGACGACCGGCACGGCCGCGTAGCTGTCGGTCAATGCGCCGTGACTCGTGTCGCTCACTGCCGACAATGTGCAGGCCGCCAATTTCCTGTACTTCCACGTCCTTGCCGTCCAGGTCGGTCACCGTTGACGGTTTGGACCCGGTCACGCCCTGCCCGAGTTTGATGTCCGTACCACGGCCCGCCATGTTGGTGGCAATGGTAATGGCCGACGGCTGTCCCGCTGCCGCCACAATTTCGGCTTCGCGCTGGTGATACTTCGCGTTCAGCACATTGTGCTTGAGTCCCGCACGAGCAAACATCTTGGACAATGTTTCGGACGCATCGACGCTGGCCGTACCCACCAGCACCGGGAATCCGAGTTCGTGCAGGCGTTTCGTTTCGTCAACAATGGCGTTGTACTTTTCGCGACGCGTCTTGAAGACGTAGTCCTGGCGATCGTCGCGGGCGATGTCTTGATTGGTGGGAATGACCGACACGGCCAATCCGTAAATCTGATGGAATTCGCTCTCTTCCGTTTCGGCCGTACCGGTCATGCCGGCCAGCTTTTCGTACATACGGAAGTAGTTCTGAATGGTGATGGTCGCCATGGTCTGCGTCTCACCCTTCACCTGCACGTTTTCCTTCGCCTCCACGGCCTGGTGCAATCCCTCCGACCAGCGACGACCGGGCATGGTACGCCCGGTGTTTTCGTCCACGATCAACACCTGCCCTTCCTGCACCACGTAATTCACGTCTTTTTCGTACAGGGCGTGCGCGCGCAACAACTGGTGAATGATGTTCAGGCGTTCGCTCTTCTGCGCGTACTCACGCTCAATGGCGTTGCGCTGTTCGAGTCGTTCGGGCGCGGTCAGGTCGTGATTGTGATCGATCTTTCCGATCAGTACGCTGATGTCGGGCAGCACAAACGCATCGTGGGCATCCGGCGACATGTAGTCCAGACCATTTTCGGTGAGATGCACCGTGTGCCCCTTTTCGTCGAGCACGTACAACAAATCGTCCTCGATGTCGGGGAACTGCTGTTTCGCCGCCGGCAATTTGCGATCGGCAATATGATCGAGTTCCTGCCGTTGCACGAGCTGTTTCACGCCCTGTTCCTGCAGCGTCTTCATGAGATGCTTGTTTTTCGGCCCACCCAGCTGCGCCTTGTACAACTGCAGTGCGGCGGTTGGCTGGTCCCCTTCTTCGAGCGCGCGCGTGCCGGCGCCCACCAATCCATTCACCATTTCGCTCTGGCGGCGCACGAGGCGACCAATCGCGTTGTTAAACTCGGCGTATTGTCCATCGCTCTCGTTGCCAACCGGCCCTGAGATAATGAGCGGCGTACGCGCTTCGTCAATGAGAATGGAATCGACTTCGTCGATAATCGCGTACACATGCGGGCGCTGTACACGCTGCTCGATCGACGTCACCATGTTGTCGCGCAGGTAATCGAACCCGAATTCGTTGTTCGTTCCGTAGGTGATGTCGCTGTTGTACACCTCTTTGCGTTCCCACGACCCCGGCTCGGTGTCGTCCAGACAGCCAACCGTCAGCCCGAGCCACCGGTACAGGTGCCCCATCCATTGGGAGTCACGACGCGCCAGGTAGTTGTTGACCGTGACCAGATGCGTACCACGTCCCGGCAGCGCATTCAGATACAGGGGCAGTGTCGCCACCAACGTCTTGCCTTCACCGGTCGCCATTTCCGCAATGCGACCCAAATGCAACTGAATACCGCCAATCAATTGTACTTCGTACGGCACCATGTCCCACGTCATGTGCGTGCCGGTTACAGTGACCGCCGAACCCTTCAAGCGGCGCGCGGCTTCACGCACGGTGGCGAACGCCTCCGGCAACAACTCGTCCAGCATTTCCTTGATCGCGTCGCGCAATTCGACCTCGGCACCTCCACTCGCCCCCTTGCCATGTAACTCATCGTCCAGGCGCTCGCGCTCTTCGGCATCGGCCGCGGTGCGTTTGCCTTCCTTGAGTTCGGCGATGCGCGCTTCGATCGGTCCCGTGCGCTCAGCCAGCCGCGCACGAAATTTCGCGGTCTGCCCCTGAATTTCTTCGTCCGAGAGGGTCGCCAAGCGCGCCTCAATCTCAACAATCTCGTTGATGATTGGCTGGACGCGTTTCCGCTCGCGTTCGTGGCGTGTGCCGAAAATCTTGTTGAGTAACTTGCTGTTGAACATGCGTTCCTCGACGGGAAAGGCGCCGACTCACCGGCGCTCCCTGTCCCGTTAGCCGGGAAGCGGATCGCCCAATGCCGCCGATGCCTGTAAGTACAAACCAGTTGATGCGATGTAGGCCGCCACGGCATCGGGAACAAACCCGCGGAGCGTGGTGCCTGCTCTCACTCGCGCACGAATTTCGGTTGACGACACATCCACTCGGCGCGTAGCCAACCTGATTGGTGGGCCAGGCATCCACTGATCAATGGCGGATGCGTCGGTCGCCTCGCGATTCGTTGGAGATGGAACCGTTCGCGATAACACCACCAAACGCACCATCGAAAGCAACCGCTCCGGATCACGCCAACGCGCGAGCCCTGCTGCTGCATCCTCTCCGATCAGAAGATGGAGTTCTGCCAACGGCCATTGCCGCCGGTAGGCCTCCACGGTGTCAACCGTAAAAGATAATCCGCCCCGCTCAATTTCGATTGGGTCCACCTCGACTCGAGGCAGCCCGCCAAAACACCGCTGCGTCATGGCCAGGCGATGCATGCTATCGGTTCCTTGCCCTGATTTCAGGGGCTGAACGGCAGCAGGCACCACGTGTAATCGGTCGAGGGACAGCGCTTCCATCGCATCAATCGCGGCCAACAGGTGACCGGTATGTGGTGGATCGAAGCTGCCCCCGAAAATTCCAATGCGCATGAACGCGAAGAAGGCGGAGCGGCGCGTTAGTTCGGGCCTGGGCGCGGCAAGGCGCCAGGTACGATCACCACCGAATCTTTCTTGACCGTCGTGCTGTCGCCTGCGGGTGGCCGCCGACCGCAGGCCTTCAGGACGTCCAGATCGTCGTCGGCATAGGCTTTCCACATGGCCGTACACGCGTCTGTGGCATCGTCCTTCCACCGGATTTTCGTGTACAGCTCGTGCAGGCGAAGCCACGACAGCCGCGCGTGGGCGGTGTTCGGGTACGTAGCCACGACGTCCTTGAAGTAGATGATCGCGGGATCGATGGCGCCGCGACGGACGTAATGCATGCCAACTTCGTAGTCCTTGGTCGCAAACCGATCGTCCAGCGTATCCAGGCGCACGCGTGCATCGGCAGCCGCCTTCGAGTCTGGAAACGTGGCCAGCAACATGCGCAGCGTGGTCGCCGCCTGTTGCCCTTCGGTGGCATCGAGCACCGTCTTGCGCCACATCTGCTGCAAGCTTCGCCCGGACCCCAAAATCGCCTGCGGAGCCAGCGTGTCGTCGGGAAACCCATCGGCCACGCGCATAAACGCCTGAGACGCAAGCAGATACTCGCTGCGTTGCTCGTGCGTCATGGCCAGGTAGAACAACACGGGCGGCAGCAGCGGATCGCGCGCGCCCAGTTCATTGCTCAGCTGCTCAAAACCAAGCTGGGCGTTGGCCCAGTTCCTGGCTTGAAACTCCATGAGGGTAGCGCGGAACAACGCCTCGGGGTTGGCGAAATCGCGCGGCCGGAAGCCACGACCGCATCCCGCGAGCGCAAACACCACCCCCAGTAACACCAGCACTCGCCACTCCGCGCGCATCGCGCCTTGGCGTGTTCTGGCTGCAGGCCCTACACCAGCTGGCGATTCGCGTACCGTCACGCGGTCAACCGTCCTTGAACCGTCCCATTCGAAGCCAGCGGAACAACGCGCGCGCGTCCGGGCTTGAGATGCGCCGTGGTGTTGCGGGTGTCGACCACCATGGTGGCATGGTCAATCACGCGCTGATAATCGATGGACTGGTGATCGGTGATGATGACCACCGCATCGGCCCATTGCAGCATCTCTTCAGACAGTTCCACACCTTTCCGCGTGTGCCCGTCTTCGCGGAATTCGTGCACAAAGGGATCGTGATATTCAACGTGTGCCCCGCGTTCCTCCAACAGCCGGATCACATCAAGGGCGGGGCTTTCCCGCACATCGTTGATGTCCCGCTTGTACGCAACGCCGAGGACCAGCACGCGGCTACCGCGCACCGCTTTCCGCACTTCGTTCAACGCCCACGACACTTTCTCGACCACCCAGTTGGGCATGTTCGAGTTAATTTCGCTGGCCAGATCGATGAAGCGGGTTTTGTAATTCAGCGTGCGCATCTTCCAGGCCAGGTAGTGCGGATCGAGCGGGATGCAGTGACCGCCAATGCCAGGCCCTGGCGTGAACTTCATGAAGCCAAACGGTTTGGTCGCGGCGGCATCAATCACGTCCCACACGTCGACGTTGAGTTTGTCACACATGATCGCGATTTCGTTTACCAGACCAATGTTCACGGCCCGAAACGTATTCTCCAGCAACTTCACCAGTTCGGCGGCTTCTGGCGACTTGACCGGCACTACGGTGTCAATGCAGCTCTGGTACAGCGCACTGGCCACCGCGAGACACGCGGGCGTAATGCCGCCGACTACCTTGGGCGTGTTCCTGGTGTGATACACGGTGTTGCCCGGATCGACCCGTTCAGGGCTGAACGCGATGAACACATCAACGCCCACCGTGAGACCCTTGGCCTCCAAACGGGGCTGCAACAGCTCGCGGGTTGTGCCGGGATACGTCGTGCTCTCCAGGACGATGCACATGCCGGGGTGCGCCTGTCGCGCGATGGCATCGGCGGAAGCCAGTACGAAGGCCATGTCCGGGTCACGCGTCTTGGACAACGGCGTTGGCACCGCTATGGAAATGGCGTCGCAATCCTTCAAACGCGCTTCGACGGTCGTGGCGGTAAACAGTCCCGCCTCTACCATGGCCTGCACCTCGGCGGCCGGTACATCCTGAATGTGTGAGTCGCCAGCCATGAGCAGGTCAACCACCCGTTGGCTGATGTCATAGCCAATAACGCGAAACCCCGCTTTCGCGAATTCCATCGCCAGCGGCAAACCGACGTAGCCGAGGCCGATAATGCCGACCACGGCCGATCGATCGTTGATCTTGGCGAGTAGCTGTTGCTGCATCAAGAATTCTCCACCTGCAGAACCATCACGCGAACACGCGTCACGGTTACGTTATCGACCAAAAAATGAGCGAACCGCCTTGACAACTTCCTCAAGCTGTCCACGCGTAAGCTCCGGATAAATCGGAAGGGACAACACTTCTTTGGCGGCGCGTTCGGACTCCGGGCACTGCCCCTCGCAGTAGCCGAGGTAGGCAAAACAGTTCTGCAGGTGCAGCGGCAACGGGTAATACACCGAGTGCCCGATACCCAGCGCCTTCAGATGTGCCTGTAAAGCATCACGCCGCGTCGTGCGGATCGTGTACTGGTTGTAGATGGACGTATTGGCCATATCAACAAACGGTGTCGTAATTCCGTCAACGTCCGCGAACGCCGCATCGTAGAACGCGGCGTTTTCGCGGCGCCGCGCGCTCCACCCTTCCAGGAACGGTAACTTGGCCAGTAACACCGCGGCCTGGAGCGTATCCAGACGGCTGTTATACCCCACGATGTCGTGATAATACGTACGCCGGCTGCCATGGGTACGCAGCTTCATCAGGGTGTCGAACAGCACGTCATCCTGACAGACCATCATCCCGCCGTCGCCGTAACCGCCCAGATTCTTGGACGGGAAAAAGCTGAACGTACCAATGGCGGCCGCTTGTCCGGCCATCACCCGTTTCCCGTCAATCATCCGGCTGGCGCCAATAGTCTGGGCCGCGTCTTCAATGACGGGCACATGGCCGGCCGCGCTGGCCACCAGTTCCATGGCTGCCATTTGGCCGAACAGGTCGACCGCCACGACCGCCTTGGTCTTCGAGGTCATCGCCGCGGCAATACCCTGCGGCTCGATGTTGAAGGTTTTCGGGTCGATGTCGACGAACACCGGTCGACCGCCCACGTTGTGAATGGCCCCGGCCGTCGCAAAAAACGTGAACGGCGTGGTCACCACCTCGTCGCCCGGCGCCACGTCCAAGGCGCGGAGCGCCAGCAGCAGGGCGTCGGTGCCATTGGCACACCCCACCGCGTACCGGCTCTGTGACAGCGCCGCAACCTCGCGCTCCAGCTCGGCCACCGGCTCACCCAGGATAAACGCCTGTGCATCCACCACGGCCATCATGGCGGAAACGACGCTGTCGCGAATGGTCGCGTGTTGGGCTTTGAGATCGAGGAGAGGAACAGCCATGAGAGTGATTGTGTGACCGTGGGGATAAGCCGGGAAGTAAGAACCGTTACAGACTGCTGCGCAACGGCAACGGCACCTCACGCCCGGTCTTGGCCGATTCGTAAATACCCAGAATCAGCTCAAGCGATTTCCGCCCCGCGCGTCCGTCGGTGTCCGGGCGGGCTTCACCGCGCAGCACAGCCAGCACGTTGCGGTAGTACGCCTCGTGGCCAAAGCCGTACACGGTCGGCGGGTTGGTATTCGCCTGCTCGATGAGCTTGTCATCGTCGTCGTAGTCGGCAAATGCCCAGTGCTCCACCTTGTTCACGGCCGTGCCGCCAATTTTGACGCTGCCCTTCTCGCCGAGGATGGTGATCGATCCTTCGAGGTTCCTGGGGAACGTCAGCATCGTGACTTCGATGGTGCCCAACGCGCCCGATCGAAACTTGATGACGGCAATGCCGGTATCCTCCGCTTCGATCTTGCGCGCGAGGGTGGCTGTTTTGGCCACAATACTCTCTACCGGTCCGACCAGCCACTGCATCAAATCGACATAGTGCGAGGCCTGATTCATGAACGCGCCCCCGTCAAACTCCCACGTGCCTCGCCACGGCGCCTGATCGTAGTAGTCCTGCGGCCGCGTCCAGTGCACCGTGCAGTTCGCCAGATAAATGCGGCCGAAACGCCCACGATCGATGGCCCGTTTCAGCAACTGAATGGGCGGATTCAGTCGGTTCTGCTTCACCACAAACAGTTGCACGCCATTGTCATCACACGCCTGCACCAGCGCGTCGGCGGCAGCGAGCGAAATCGCCATAGGTTTTTCCGCGATCACATGGCGACCCGCTTTCGCCGCGAGAATGCCGTGCTGCGGATGCAACCCGGACGGCGTTGCAATGACCACGGCATCACTGGGCACGTCCGCCAGCATGGTCTCCATGTTCGTAAACCACGGCACGTGCTGGCGTGCCCCTGCTTCCCGCGCGCGCGCTTCCTCAATATCGCAAACGGCCACCAGCGTCAGGCCAGCCACTTTCTCAATGGCCTCAAAGTGATTGCGGCTGATGCGCCCACATCCAACCAACGCAACGCGAACGTCACGTTCGGACAAGGTTTTCGCGTCCGTCATACCGACTCCTCGCTCCGAGTGACGACGTCTCCGTCGCGAACGTACAGCAAGCCCGAACCCGGACACCGCAACATTTCCCGGTCGGACATACCGGGTTCCCCACCCAGCGATTCCAGCGTGTACCCCGCTTCGGACATCCAGCCGCGACGCCGTGCCGGCACACCGGTCATCAGCGCGTAGGCGGGCACATCGCGATTGACCACGGCACCCGCACCGATAAACGCATACGGGCCGATGGTCACGCCACACACGATGGTCGCGTTGGCGCCAATGCTGGCACCACGCTTCACCAACGTCGGGCGATACTCGTTCTTTCGGGACACGGCGCTGCGAGGATTAAAGACGTTGGTGAACACCATGCTGGGTCCGCAAAACACATCGTCTTCCAACTCCACGCCTTCATACACCGACACATTATTCTGAATACGCACGTTGTTGCCAATGCGCACGTTGCGCATCACCACCACGTTCTGCCCCAGCGAACAGCGTTCACCAATAATGGCCCCACCCACAATGTGACAGAAATGCCACACGCGCGAGTTGGCACCAATGGACGCGCCGTCATCCACATACGCCGACTCGTGCACCTGCGCGCCTTCGGCCAACAACACGCCGGCACCCACGTTCGCGGTGCCGGCCTTCGTCATCATTCCGGGAAGGGCTGCGCTCATGAGCCCTTTTTCAGGTTGCTCGCGTCCAGCACCTTGTGCCATTCCTGTAGTGAACGCACCCCCGGCTCCTGTAACCGACGCGCGGCAATGGCATCACACGCCGCGCTGGCCGCGCTTAACGTGGTGGTGTACGCGATGTGATTGGCAATGGCCGCCTGACGCAGCAACTCGTCATCCTGCTGCGCGTGTTTGCCCAGCGGCGTGTTGATCAGGAGCTGCACGTTACCGTTCACGACCAGGTCGACGCAGTGCGGACGACCTTCCCGCACTTTGAGCACGGCCTCCGTCGGAATGCCCTGCGCATTGAGATACGCGGCAGTTCCGGTCGTCCCGTATATTTTGAACCCAAGTTCGTGAAAGCGCCGGGCCAGGTTACCCGCCATCGGCTTGTCGCTGTCGTTCACGGTAATCAACACCGCACCGCTGCTCGGCAACTTGTTGTCCGCGGCAATCTGCGATTTGAGAAAAGCGGTGCCGAAATCATCCGCAATGCCCATCACCTCGCCGGTCGACCGCATTTCCGGACCCAGCACCGGATCGAATTCGCGAAACTTGTTGAACGGAAACACCGCTTCCTTCACGCTGAAATACGGCGGAATGATCTCGGCCGTAAACCCAACCTGCTCCAGGGTCTCGCCCAACATCAGACGCGCGGCCAACGACGCCAGCGGCATACCAATAGCCTTCGACACAAACGGCACGGTACGCGACGCTCGCGGGTTCACTTCAATCACGTACACCGCGCCATCCTTGTACGCGTACTGCACATTGATCAATCCCACTACGCCCAACCGCTTCGCAAACGCGATCGTGTGCTGCTTCATCTCCTCCACCGCTTCGGGCGGAATGAGATATGACGGCAATGCGCACGCCGAGTCGCCGGAATGAATGCCGGCACTTTCGATGTGTTCCATCACGGCGCCAATCACGACATTGGTTCCGTCACTCAGCGCATCAACGTCCGCTTCGAACGCGTCTTCCAGGAAATGATCGACCAGCACCGGCCGGTCTTCACTCACCCGAACGGCGCGTTCGAAGTAGTCCCGCAGCGACTCAGGATCGTGCACAATTTCCATGGCGCGTCCGCCCAGGACATACGACGGACGCACAAGGACCGGATACCCGATGCGTTCGGCAATCGTCACGGCTTCATCCACGCTCGTCGCCGTACCGTTGTCCGGTTGCCGAATGCCAAGTTCGCGCGCCAGCTTCTCGAAACGCCGACGATCTTCCGCGATGTCAATCGCGTCCGGCGACGTACCCAGAATTTTCACACCGGCCGCTTCGAGCGCACGCGTCAGCTTGAGCGGCGTTTGTCCACCCAACTGCACGATGACCCCAATCGGGTTTTCCTTGCGCACAATTTCCAGCACGTCTTCCAGCGTCAGCGGCTCGAAGTACAACTTGTCCGAAATATCAAAGTCGGTCGACACCGTTTCCGGGTTCGAGTTGACCATGATGGTTTCATACCCCTGGTCGCGCAGCGCAAGCGCCGCGCGCACACAGCAATAGTCAAACTCAACGCCCTGTCCAATGCGATTCGGGCCAGAACCGAGGATGACGACCTTCTTCCGGTCAGACGGAGGCGCTTCGTTTTCTTCGTCGTAGCTGCTGTACAGGTACGGCGTCGACGACGGGAACTCGCCTGCGCAGGTGTCGACCATTTTGTACGCCGGAATGACGCCCAGTGTCCAGCGATGTTCGCGAACCGTGGCTTCCGTCTCGTTGCGCAACACTGCAAGCTGGCGATCGGAGAAGCCAAACCGCTTGATACGTCGCATATCGGCCGCATTGACGCTGGGCAGCGCCGCATACCAACGCTCGGCCTCAACCAACTCCTGCATCTGATCGAGGAACCACGGATCGATGGCCGAGAGTTCGTACACTTCGGCCGTCGTCATGCCCAGCAGCATGGCCCGTTTCACCTGAAAGATGCGTTCTGGTGTCGGCGTACGCAGGCCGCCGCGCAACGTCTCCAGGCTGTCGTCCGCCAGGCGATCATCAATGAGGCGATCGGCAATCTGCCAACCCATCCGTCCCGTCTCCAGTGCGCGTAACGACTTCTGGAACGCTTCCTTGAACGTGCGCCCAATGGCCATCGACTCACCCACCGACTTCATCTGCGTGGTCAGGCGTGGATCGGTGGTGGTGAACTTTTCGAACACAAATCGCGGACACTTGACGACGACGTAGTCGAGCACGGGCTCGAACGACGCGGGTGTGGTTTTGGTGATGTCGTTGGGAATTTCGTCCAACCGATAACCCACCGCAAGCTTCGCACCAATTCGGGCAATCGGAAAACCAGTGGCTTTGGACGCCAACGCCGAGGAACGTGATACTCGCGGGTTCATCTCGATCACGATCAAATCGCCATTCACGGGGTTCACCGCAAACTGGATGTTGCACCCCCCGGCATCCACACCGATTTCGCGGATGATTTTCACCGCCGCATCGCGCATCGTCTGATACTCGCGATCGGTCAGCGTCATGACCGGCGCCACGGTAATCGAGTCACCGGTGTGGACGCCCATGGGATCGAGATTCTCGATGGAGCAGACAATCACCACGTTGTCCGTGTGATCGCGCATCACTTCGAGTTCGAATTCTTTCCAGCCGAGCAACGAACGTTCGACGAGGACCGAGGTGGTCGGTGACAGGTCGAGGCCGCGGCGAATAATCGTTTCGAACTCCTCGCGATTGTACGCAATGCCGCCGCCCGTTCCGCCCAGCGTGAACGACGGTCGGATGATCGACGGATACCCTGTCTCCTCCACGACCGCAAACGCTTCCTCCAGCGTGCCTGCGGTGCGCCCCTGCGCGCACGTCAGTCCAATTTTCACCATGGCTTCGGCAAAGAGCTTCCGATCTTCGGCAACCCGAATGGCGCGCGCATTCGCGCCGATCAGCTCCACACCGTATTTCGCCAACACCCCGCTGTCCGAGAGCGCCAGCGCCACGTTGAGCGCCGTCTGTCCGCCCATGGTGGGCAGCACCGCATCCGGACGCTCCTTGGCGATGACCTTTTCGACAAACTCGACGGTGACGGGTTCCACGTACGTCGCATCTGCAAATTCCGGATCGGTCATGATCGTGGCCGGATTCGAATTCACGAGAATGACTTCGTAGCCTTCTTCGCGCAGTGCCTTGATGGCCTGCGTTCCTGAATAATCAAATTCGGCGGCCTGACCGATCACGATTGGTCCGGAACCAATCACGAGAATTCGGTGCAGATCAGTGCGTCGCGGCATGCGTGCGGTGGTATGCGAGAAGGTCGTCGATGATGTCGTCAAAGCCCCGCGTGGCTGTCCAGCCGGTATCGGCGGTGAGGCGCGTTGCATTGCCTACGAGAACGGGTACGTCTACCGCCCGAACGAGCGCGGGATCTTCCTGAAGTTCTGCGTTCACACCCACTCGGGCCAGCACGCGTTCGATCACCTCGCGTACGGAACGCCCGGTACCGCTGGCCACGTTGTAGGCCGTGCCCGGGAGACCTGCATGCAGCAATGCAATATACGCCGCGACCACGTCGCTTACGTGAAGAAAATCACGTACGGGCGTGAGGTTTCCCGTCAGCATTGGCCCCTTCGAGCCGGCCGCGCGAAGCGCCTCCGCACGCGACACCATGGCCGGAATGACAAAGTGGGGTTCCTGCCCTGCCCCCGAGTGCGGAAACGGCCTGGCAGCAATCACCCGAAGGCCCGTCGCCCGGTGCGCCTGCAGGCCCGCCACCTCCTGCGCCGCCTTGGTTGCGCCGTACACCGTCAAGGGAGTCTGCGGCCTGTTCTCGTCAATTGGCGCGGCGGTCACGGGCTGCGGCCCATACTGCTCGGCGCTGCCCACCAGCAGGATGGTTGGATCGCACAGGCCGCGTGCCCGGTGGGTCTGCGCTTCGTGCAACAGGCGGACGGGCGCCAAGAGGTTCACTTCCCACGCCCGCGCGGCGTCGGCGCCGGCCTGCAGCACGTGGGAAATGGCCGCGAGGTTGACGACCGCATCGGGACGCGTTTCGGTGAATAACATTTCCCAGTGCGCCGAGTCGCGAATATCGCCGGTAAACCAACGTAGCGAACTGAGACGGCCCCACGGTCCGCCCATTTTGGCGGCTTCCACGTCGGCCGCGGAATGCGCGGCTGCCACGACGTCCCAACCGTCCTGCACGAGCGCGGCGCACAGCCAGCGTCCCACAAATCCGGCCGCGCCGGTCACCAGCGCGCGTTTCATCTCAACGAGGTTTCGCGTAGCGGTCCATGTCGGCTTCCACCATCATGCGCACCAGATTCTCAAACGAAACCTGTGGCTTCCACCCCAACTCGTTTTCCGCTTTCGACGCATCGGCCACCAGCAAATCCACCTCGGCCGGACGGAAGAACCGTTCATCCTGCACGACATAGTCTTGCCACGCCAGATCGACCGTGCTGAATGCGGCCTCACAGAAATCACGCACCGAAAACGTGTGGCCGGTACCAATGACGTAATCGGTTGGCGAGTCGAGCTGCAGCATGCGCCACATGGCATCGACGTAGTCGCCCGCAAATCCCCAGTCACGACGCGCTTCGAGATTGCCGAGTCGCAAATCGGATTGCATGCCCAATTTGATGCGCGCGACGGCGTCGGTGATTTTCCGCGTGACAAATTCCAACCCGCGGCGCGGCGATTCATGGTTGAACAGAATGCCGGACGCTGCGTACATGTCAAAACTTTCGCGGTAGTTCACGGTAATCCAGTGTCCATACACCTTGGCCACGCCGTACGGCGAGCGCGGGTAGAACGGTGTGCTTTCGCGCTGCGGCGTCTCCACCACTTTCCCAAACTGTTCGGAGCTGGACGCCTGATAGTAGCGCGCTTTGGGCGCTGCTTTCCGAACGGCTTCGAGCATGCGGGTTACGCCCAGCGCCGTGAATTCGCCGGTGAGCACCGGCTGTGTCCACGACGTCTGCACAAAACTCTGCGCGGCCAGATTGTACACTTCGTCTGGCTGGGTGGCACTCATCGCATCCGTCAGCGAGGTCTGGTCCAGCAGGTCGGCCGACACCAATTCAATGCGGTCGACCAGATGTGCAATGCGCTCGTACGGAGTTGTCGACGAGCGCCGGACAACGCCGACCACACGATACCCCTTCTCGAGCAACAACTCGGCGAGGTAGGAGCCATCTTGTCCGGTAATGCCGGTGATCAGGGCTGTTGGCATGTCTTGATAATGAACGATGAACCGCAAATGCGGGCGCCGTCAGTGCGCGCGTACGACGGTCGCGCGGCAGGACTAACCTCGCCGATGGTCGTTCCGACACGGATCCTGCTGTCATGCACAAAATGGGGAGCCCACGAGAGCTCCCCACCTTGCACTGAACCGAAACGAAGCGAGGGGTGCGTCTGCTTACGCCGCCGCAACCTTTCCGCGCGGCGCGCGCTGAATTTTTCCAGCGGCGAGACAACGCGTGCACACCTTGATCTTGATGATCTTGGCGTCCGGCTTGGTGCTTTCCAGAATGCGTGCGACCTGAAGATTGGGTCTCCACGTGCGGCGCGTCTTGTTGTTGGCGTGCGAGACGTTGTTACCAAAGGTGACGCCCTTATGGCAGACGTAGCACTTGTGCCGATCGATGGCCATGATCTCGCTCCCGATTAGTTGAGGATGAGTTCAATGCGCGCCATTTCAGCCCCGTCACCCTTGCGGTGGCCGGTTTTGAGAATGCGCGTGTAGCCACCGGGACGCGTTGCGAACGCGGGTCCGACTTCTTTGAACAATTTGTCGGCGGTTTCACGCTTCTGCACGTGTTTTCCGGCGAGACGGCGCGCGTGCAGCGTGCCGCTGCGGGCCTTCGTGATCAACTTCTCCACGAAAGGACGCAGTTCCTTGGCTTTCGCCTCGGTGGTTTCAATGGCGCCCTGTTCGATGAGCGACGAGGCGAGGCTTCGGAGCAGCGCGAGGCGCTGTTCCGAGGTGCGTCGAAGCTGGCGATGGGCCTTGGCGTGGCGCATAGGTTTTAATCCTCTTCGTCGTCGTCATCCGGCGCGTTTTCTGCGGCGCGGCTAGGCGGAGTGCCCATGTCGATGATACGCACACCATCGATGGATTCTTCGTAGCGCATGCCGAAGTTGAGCCCTTGGCGCTCAAGCAGATCAGCAATTTCCTGCAACGACTTCTTGCCGAAATTCTTGACCTGCAGGATTTGCGCTTCGGTCTGGCGAACCAGATCGCCCAACGAGCGGATGTTGGAATTCTTGAGTGAGTTGACGCTGCGAACGGAGAGTTCGAGATCGTCAATGGGAGTGCGGAACAGATCGGCCAGGCGCAGCGCATCGCTGTTGCCATCGCCACCGGCGCCGCCCAATTGGGCTGAGGCCGATGACCCGAAGCCGACGAAATACTGGAAGTGCGTCTGCGCCAGGGCAGCGGCGTAGCTCACGGCCTCTTCGGGCGACATCGTGCCGTTGGTTTCGACCGTCAGGGTGAGACGATCGTAATCGGTGCGCTGTCCAACGCGCGTTTCCGCGACGCTGAAGTTGGTGCGTTTGACCGGGCTGTAGATGGAGTCGATGCGCACCACATCGACCGGCAAGCTCTTGTCGGCCGGATGTGAATCGCTTTCGACGTACCCACGGCCCTTGTTCACGTACAGTTCGACCGAAAGGTCTCGGTCGTCCGTGATGGTGAACAGGTGATGATTGGGATCGATGACGCGCACGCCGCCAATGGCCGGAATGTCCGCGCCGGTGCACGCGCCGGGGCCCGACTTGGTCAGGCGCAGCACCATGTGCTCGACGTCATCCGGAAGCGCCAGGGTCAGCGTTTTCAGGTTGCCGATGAGTTGGTGCACGTCTTCAACCACGCCCGGAATGGTCTGGTGCTCGTGGACGACGCCGTCAATGCGAAAGGCCCACACCGCGCTGCCGCGGAGTGAGGAGAGCAGCAGACGACGCATGGCATTGCCCAGCGTATGTCCAAAGCCGCGTTCCAGCGGCTGCAGACGAAACTCGGCCATGTTGGGCGTGTCGTCGCGCTTCGTTGCTTCTACCAGCTGCGGACGAACCAGTCCGCTGAGATCGATCGTGTTGGCCATGAATGACTTTTCTTTGAGTGGTCACACCAAAGCAATGTGCCGTGGTGACGCCTTGCCTCGCCCCGAACGCGTGGCAAGCTCGCAGGGGAGCTCGGGTCCCGACCAGCGGATCGCGCGCAAGCGCGATCCGCGGTTTACATCGTTTACTTCGAGTACAGTTCGACGACGAGCTGTTCCTGCGCGGCGAGCGGGATGCTCGTACGCGTCGGCTTCTCGAGCACGCGACCCGAGAACGACTCTTTGTCGACGGCAATCCACGAGAGCGTGGAACCGCGCGCAGACTGTTCCATGGCCGATATCACCAGCACCATTTCGCGTGAGGCCTGCTTCACGCGAACTTCTTCACCAGGACGCACCTGGTACGACGGCACGTCGAGGATGCGCTGCTTGACTTCGATGTGGCGGTGCCGAATGAGCTGACGCGCCGCCTTGCGTGAAGGCGCGAAACCCATGCGGTATATGACGTTATCCAAGCGTGTCTCAAGTGCCGCGAGAAGGTTATGCCCTCTCAATCCCTGCTGAGACGAGACCTTGTCGAAGGTGTTGCGGAACTGCTTTTCGCTGACCCCGTACTGGCGCTTGATCTTCTGCTTCTCACGAAGCTGCTTGGCGTACTCGGACATCTTCTTGCGGCGCGCCGTGCTCTGGCCGTGCTGGCCGGGGGCGTACGGGCGACGTTCGACGGGGCACTTTTCCGTGAAACACTTCGTGCCTTTGAGGAAAAGTTTGGTGCCTTCGCGGCGGCATTGGCGGCAGCTCGGTCCTGTATAACGAGCCATGATCAGACCCTCCGACGCTTGGGCGGACGGCAGCCGTTGTGCGGAATCGGCGTGACGTCGCGAATGGACTTGACTTGCAATCCGGCCGTGGCGAGCGCCTGGATGGCCGACTCGCGGCCAGATCCGGGACCCTGCACGCGCACGTGGACGCGGCGAACACCCGCGGTCAGCGCTTCGCGCGCCGCCTGTTCGGACGCGACGGTGGCGGCAAACGGGGTGCTCTTTTTGGAGCCCTTGAAGCCGGCCTTGCCTGACGAACCCCAGGCGACCGCGTTGCCGTGGGCATCCGTGATCGTGATGGTGGTGTTGTTGAATGTGGCGCTGACATGGGCAACGCCTTCCGCCTCGATGACGCGCTTGCTTTTCTTTGCGGTAGCCATGGTTTACTTGGTCACCTTCTTCTTGCCCGCAATGGCGCGGCGCGGCCCCTTCTTGGTGCGCGCGTTGGTGTGCGTGCGTTGGCCACGAACTGGCAAGCCACGACGGTGGCGCGTGCCGCGATACGACCCGATGTCCATCAAACGCTTGATGTTCATCGCCGTCTCGGTGCGCAACGCACCTTCCACGCGATAGTTGCGTTCAATTTCCTGGCGGATTTTATTGACATCCGCGTCGTTCAGATCCTTGATGCGCAGCGCCAGCGAAACGCCGGCCGCCTCGAGAATCTTGAGCGCCGTCTGGCGACCAATTCCGAAAATGTACGTCAAGCCAATCTCAACCTTCTTTTCGCGAGGGAGATCGACACCAGCGATACGGGCCATGTAGGTAGTTGCTCCTTAGCCCTGACGCTGTTTGTGCTTGGGATTGCGCTTGCAGATTATGCGAGTCACGCCCTGTCGTTTGACGACCTTGCAGTACTCACAAATCGGCTTCACGCTGCTGCGTACTTTCACGTGTCACCTTGTTGGAATCTCCCGCACGCCATTGATGCGCCGGCTGGATTCCGCTGTGTTTTTTTTACACGTGATGCATCGCGTTTCGGTAAGGAAAGCGATCCCGCGCACGTGTGGAAGGGTAGCCGACGGGTCGGCGGTACGGGTCAAGCCCTTGAGAATAGTAGGGTTAGGCGAACAATGCAAGGCGGGCCAGCCAATTCTATACCCTCAGTCCGGCTCGCAGCGGTCTTCCTCACGAAATTCTTGCCTGAGTCTGATAGCTGGCAGCTGTCCAGCTCGCAGCGCCAGGCGTTCGGTGCATTCGCTCACGCCACTTCGGCCGACACCCACTCTCGCGGGTCCGCCCATGAGGCGAACGAATAAAGAGCGCCTGGAGCGGTCAAACGGACAGCGCTGCGCTCTCAGACCCCACGCCTCCATCTCCTGATATTCTCCGTGAAATCCGACCGGGAACGTTTGCCCATCTCGAGTCTCCCGCGTGACATAGCGCCAGCGTCCGCCCACCCGCAGGTCAATCGAACACTCCACCCATTCTGAGCTCTCAAATCCCCACCAGCGCCGCACACACTCCGGCGTGGTGTACGCCTTGCACACTAGCCGAGCCGGCGCGTCGCACTGCCGGGTACTGAGTATTTCCAGGTCTCCAACGAGCTCAAGGGTGGCCGTTCCGTGCCGATTGGTCGTGCCTATTCTGCTTGCTCCTGATCTTTGAGTGCGTTGATGACGTCTCGGCGGCGGTGGGGGTGCGAGCCATGGGCTCACTATATTCCCATATCGGAAGGTGTCGAGGATTGGCATTCCCTTGGTAGGGTGGCCGCGGGAACTGCGGCCAACCTCCTTTCCCTTTGCGCTCCAATATTCCCCGAGTCCGAGAGCTGTCAGCTCCTCGGCTGAAAGCTGGCACCTTTCGTTGCGGTGTTATTTACCGCTTCCTGGCCATGCGCAATGTGATTCATGCCCTTGTCACGCCTCGCCCCGATCCGAAAATTTGGGCGCCTTGTACACACCTATCACCGATGCCTCGAAGTTCAGGTGAATCTTCTCGGTAGCCGCGCTCGATCGGATCGCCTTCGCAGGCGTTCTCTCATCCGGGCACGGGTATGTGCATGACAAAGGGAGTTCGGCAACGGCTCCGTGCGGCACTGTGATATTCTGGACCAAAGGTGGGTGAAAGTCCTGGGGAGGGTCCGGCCCTCTTCGCGCCGTTGAGTTGGGGGTAACAGATGGCGAGGCTGGTGGGGCAGCCCAGAAGTTTGGGGTGGCCACAGGTGGGGGATTTTTGGTGGCCGCCGGGGCACCCAACCAAGAGCCAGAATTCACGCCAGGCCGCACCGCATTCGTCTGAAGGCCCTGACCCCAGAAAATCCGCGGCGGAACACACACCCGAGGCAGCCACACCCCATGACCTGCATGACTGCGATCGAACCTTTCTGCAGGAGGGCTGCAAGTTGATGCTCACTACCATTTGGCCGATTGCAATGCGGAGATCGAATCAGTGAGCACCGTCCTCGTTACCGGTGGGTCGGGCTTCGTCGGCGGCTATTGTGTGCTCGCCTTGCTGAACGCGGGCCATACAGTGCGCACCACTCTCCGAAATCCCAATCGGGAACAGGCTGTGCGCACTGTGTTGTACCATGCGGGAGCAAACCTTGGCCGCTTGTCTTTCGCCATTGCCGATCTCGAA
>Ga0105048_10000071_pt1 | contig 126073 bp, 96 predicted proteins | sample MAT05_FD_78382 | JGI IMG/M metagenome (GOLD analysis project Ga0105048, IMG submission 78382) | Freshwater microbial communities from Lake Fryxell liftoff mats and glacier meltwater in Antarctica - MAT-05 | ecosystem: Environmental > Aquatic > Freshwater > Ice > Liftoff microbial mat | place...
ATTTGCTGATGTTGTGTTTATTTAAAAAACTTAACAGATATCCGCTGTCGGTTTTTGTTATACTTTTTGTAAGCTGGTAAACGTTGGGAATAAAATCGGTGTGTTTATTAACTACCTGCGGATATACTTTTTCTACTTCCTGGGCAATAATTTTTTTAAATTGTTTGTTGCCGAACTTCACTTTGTCTTTCATTGTGTAATCGGTAATATGCAGGTAGTTGATGGTTTCAAGGTCTTTAGAAGTACTGCAGATGCCACTAATGTTTTTTATACGGGCATCTGAGTTGGCATCAAATTCTGTCGCTACAATCCTGCCACTGGCGTAAATAGATACTCTCGGATAAAATGGTTGGCGGGTGCCACCTAAGAGTTCTGATGGCTGGAAATTAACGAAACTGAGTGCCAGATAAGCATAGTCAACTGAGCTAAAACCGTTTTCATCCTGAACATCTGCAAAGTCAATTACATCTAAGGGTGCCCTTGGCGTATTTGTATTAATTCCCACTCTTCCTTGTCCGTTATTTCTTGGCCTTAAAATAATATCTGTAGTTGATCCAATTAATGTAGCTGTATTGCTTTGAAAAATTGCCATTGCTGCGGTGCCATTTCCTATTGCCAAATCGTTACCAGCAAAACCAGTTCCGCCAATAGAACCTATTTGTAATTTATTGGAGGGTAGATTTAATGTGTTGATACCTACATTACCTGTAGCTTCCTTTGGCCACAAAATGATATTGGTGTTATTAGAGGCTATAACAGTAGCGTTATTTGATTGCAATATCCGCATTGCATTGGTTCCATCACCGATAGCCAAATCATTGCCTATGTAGTTTAAGCCAGCATTCCCCATTGTACCAACCTGTAATTTATTGAGAGGGAAGTCTCCACCCAGGCCCACATAGCCGTTGGATGCATTAATAAAGACTGCTGAATTACTGTTGCTGAAAATCCGCATATTGGTGTTGGAAAAAGTACCAATACCTGCCGAGGTTCCGCCCATCCTTGTGGCGAGTATATTGCCTCCCTCCCCTTTGTGCAAAATGCCATAACTATTGTTAAGTGTTTGTACAGTTAGTTTTTCATCTGGTGCTACTGTACCAATGCCCACATTGCCAGTTGGCAAAAGTGTCATCAGTGGATTAGCATTGGAATATAGTTGAGTAATGCCGGCAGTATTGCCTGTGGAAGTACCGAGAAACAAATTATCGCCTGAGCTTTGCATAAAGGATTTTGGTACTGTACCGGCAGCATTATAAAAAGACAGGTAAGCTGAAGTACCTTCTATTCTCAGGGCTTCATTGTCTTTTTTTATATGCAAGGGTGCTAGCGGTACGTTTAATCCAATGCCTACATTTCCTCCATTGTTATTAAAAATATTGCTCCCATTCTGCGTCCAGTAATTGGTGGCACTACCATTGGAAATTTCTATCCATCCTGTACCGTTATTAAAAAAGAAAGCCCCGGCAGTGGTATCATACAGTATCAATCCCTTAGCAGGATTGGAAATAGCCAACCGGGAAGTGGTTGAAGTACGGGGTATCAACAAACCCTTGTTATTACTTTTTACATCCAGTATGGCACTGGCGTTTGGAGCTGAACGGTCCGTATTGATGGATACGCTTTGTGCATCAATTGGTACGGCATAAAAAAATGCAGGGAGAATAAAATAAAATATTTTCTTCACAGTTACTTTTTTTAATCGATATTAGCAATGGCAGCAACCGTAAAAGTATTTTATGCAGCAGGCTGATGCAAACCAGTTTGAGTAACTGGCTATGTAATTTGAGCAACAGGGGATAAACGGAATCGGAGGTATTATGCTATTACTTTCAAAAATTCTTCTTTCTTCCTTCTTGAAACGTCAACATAGCTGCCATTCTCCAGTTCCACCTGGCCTCCATCACCTTTAATGTATCGTTTGATATACTGCAGGTTAATGATATGGGAATGGTGCAGCCTGAAAAAAGTTTCGGGGGGCAGCAGTTCTTCAAACTCCTTCAGCGTTTTAGAAGCCGTAATTTTTGGGTGGTTTAAAAAATAGATGATGGTATAATTGCTTTGTGCTTCCAGGTGAATGATATTGCTGAGGGCAAAAAAATGTAACCCGTCTAATGCCGGGATGGCGAGTTTATTAAAATTCTTTTTTGGCTGCTGCATATTTTGCTGCATCAATTCCACTTGTTTTTCCAGTTGTTTAGCTGATACTTTTCCTACATTGGCTACTGCGGTTTTTAATTCTTCTATATCCACCGGTTTTAATAAATAATCAAATGCGGCGTATTTAATGGCTTTAATGGCATACTGATCATAGGCTGTTGTAAAAATTATTTGAAAGTTTTTTTCTTTAATGGCATTCAGCATCTCAAAGCCATTCATCACCGGCATTTCAATATCCAGGAAGATCAATTGCGGGTGGTGCTGCTGTATAAGTGCCAGTGCTTCTTTTCCGTTAGCTGCTTCTGCCAGCACCTGTACGTTACTACAGTAAGCCGACAGCTTCTGCTGCAGTGCCAACCTGCCTTTTGGCTCATCGTCAATAATGATCGTGGAAATCATTTAGTTTATTTTTAAATGCACAATAATTTTTGTACCCGAAGCATTACCATTTTCGTACAGGTCATTTATTTGCACGGAAGCAGTTTTTTCCTGATTAAATAATTTGATTCTGTTCAGGCTCATATCTACTCCATAAGAGGTGTCCTTGTTTTGTATGATTGATTTGGCGGCCGCTCTTCCGATGCCGTTATCCTGTATGGTAAAGGTAATTTTTTCTCCTTCTTTTTTTATGCTGATCAATAATATGCCCTCATTGTCAGGTTTATTTTTCAGCCCATGCAAAATTGCATTTTCCACAAATGGCTGAATGATCAATGGCGGAACTTTATAGTCACTGTTCAGCAGTTCCTCCACCACCTCAATGCTGCTCCTGAATTTATTTTCGTGCCGCAGTTCTTCCAGTTCAATGTACAGTTTCAGCGTATCCACATCTTTACTCAGCAGCACGGTATTTTGTTTACTGCTGTCTAAAATATTCCGCAGCAGTTTTGCAAATTTGTTTAAATATAAAGTGGCATTGTATTTATCGTTGCTATGAATAAATGCATCAATACTGTTGATGCAGTTGAACATGAAGTGAGGGTTCATCTGTGCTTTCAGGGCGGCCATTTCAGTTTCAATAATTTTTTGTTTTGATCCTGCCCTGTAGCGGATGCTTTTTACCCTTTGTGAAATGAAAAGAAAAAGAAAGGCAGTAACTAAAAAAAATGACAGGAGATAAAACCACCAGGTTCTGTACCAGGGCGGAACAATTGAGATGGCGATCTCTGCAGAATTGTTGCTCCACACATAAGCAGTGTTGGCCGATCTTGAAACAAACTTGTAGTGGCCTGGTTTTAACTGGGTGTAACTTACATAATTCCTTGTGCCATTTTTAACCCAACCGGTATCCACACCAATCAGCCTGTACTCGTAAATTATATTTTCACTCTGTGACAAATTGGGTGATTGAAATTCGAAACTTATAAAATTTTTAGCATAAGGTAATGAGATGCTGTGCACATAAGGGATCGCAGTATCGAAATGATACGGTATATTCATCACGTTTATATTTGTGATGAGGGGAGCAGGGGAATAATCATTTCCGGCCGACAGGCCGGGGTTTACCATATTAAGCCCATTGATTCCTCCAAACCAGATCTTTCCGCTTTGATCTTTGTAACAGCAGGCTGTATTAAATTCCATAGACTGCAACCCGTCATCTTCTGTAAATTTTTTGCAGATACCGGTTTTATGATCCAGCACAGCCAGCCCGGCGTTGGAACTGAGCCAGATACGGTCGTAATTATCCTGCAGTACGGCATAGATATAATTATTGGGTAACCCGTTTTGTGTATTCCATATTTTTACAATCTGCCTGGTAGTGGCCGAGGCCTGGATCAACCCGTCATCTGTAGCTACCCACAGGTATGAAGTATCCTGGAAAAAATACCGGGAAGCACCGGATAATTTTTGAAATTGCGGATAAAAAGTAAACTTGCCGGTAAAGTAATTATAACACACAAGGCTTAACGCTTCGGTTGACATATATACATCGCCATTGTCCATTTCCTTCATAAACCTTACCCGCAGTTTAAACTGTTTGTTGTCCAGTAATTTTTTTTCATCTTTACATTTTTCCCATGTTAAGGTCTTCAAATTAAAGAGGCGGAGGCCGCCTTCATAACCTCCAGCGAGTAATTGATACCGGTTCTTCAATTTTATTACCGAGCATAATTTTTTAGTTTGCTCATCCTTTTCGTCTGCGTATTGAATAAACTGTTTTGTTGTTTTATTAAAGCTGTACAGCCCGCCCCAGGTAGCCATCCAGAGTAAATTATTTTCACCACTTATTATTTCATATATATTTTTTGAGCCTGTTTCATGTTGGGTTGAAGGAGGCTGGTAGTAGTTGTATTTCCCGGATTTAATATTTCGTTGTAATAAACCACCCGACAGGGTTCCCATATAAAAATCCTCATCGTTGTCTGAAAAAATACTAAACAGCATATTATCGGGCACGGGTAGCCCTGCCCGTGGTTCATTTCTCCATAAGCTGAACTGGATTTTTTGCAGGTCATATTTAGCTACGCCGCCACCACTCAATCCGATCCAGGTGATCTTTTGCCTGTTGGTAAAAAAACTTAAAATGAATTGTGTTTTCAGGGAATGAATGGTTCCCAATGCGCCGGCATTCTCAAATGTTTTTTCTGCTAAATTTATTTTTATCAGGCCTTCGCTCCTGCTGCCAATCCAAACCGTATTGGAATCGCTTTGATGAATTACCCTGGCATCAGGTAAAAATTTACCTCCTTTAAATTCACGGGAAAAATATTGAATGGTACAGTTGTTATTGGGTTTTGGGTACACTAAAATTATTTCTGAAGTACTCAGGATTAACCATAGCGCTCCGTTTACAACGCTCATTTCAACTATCCGGTTATTGCCGGTTGGCAGTTTAGTGTGAAATGCAACAGGATGGAAAGTGGTACCTTCCAGAAGGTATATTTCTGTTTCACTACAGGCCCACCTGCGCCCGGCTGCGTCTATCGTAAATGCAATTATTTTTTCGGGAACGGTTCCCTGCCAGGATAATGCCAGCATGGATTGCTTCAATTTATTATAGCAGTATAATCCATCCCTTTGCGAAACGATCCAAATATTATTATTGCTGTCTTCGGTAATTTTGTTTATCCATAAACCGTTTGGAAGTGAAAAGCCTTTGTATACTTTGTGAGGCAATATAAATGTATTGGTATAGCGGTTGTATAAAAGAATTTCGTACGTGGTGCCTACCCAAAGCCTGTCATGTTGGTCAGCATATAATGCGGTGATCATTTTAGAGAATTTAGCCGCCCCTTTTTCTTTTGTGCTGTCATCTTTAATAACAGGACTAATAGCAGTAAAATTTCTCCCGTCAAACCTGTTGATGCCGTCCTGCGTTCCGAACCACATAAACCCGTCTGTTGTTTGTGCAATGCTGTACACACTATTTTGCGAAAGCCCCTGTGCAGAAGAGTAGGATTGAAAATAGAGGTTTTGTGCAGTGACAAATTTTTGTAAAATGGAAAATAAGAGTATCAATGCAGCATTCCTCATAATTTAAAGTACAATATTTTTGGATAATTATTCTTCCGGAGTGCATATTAAATTATCGCAACTTACCATTGCAACCGGGCAATAATGGCTGCGGCTAAGGACACGATTCCATGTGTTACTATAATAGTTATTTACTCTTGTTGCAGTTAATAGGTAGTATGTTTTAAATCCACCTGCTTTCCATTCTTTGTTAAGGTGTACAAATTACCATACGCATTTTCCCCAATGGGATTGATCTGTACACCGCTTAAGTCAAATACAATTTTTGGTATCGTATTAGTATGGCCTACTACTAAAATTCCTTTATTGATGCTGATATTTTTTAGCCTGGCGATCAATTTATTTAGTTTATTGTCTGGGTTTTGGTCCAGTTGAATTAATGGCAAAGAGCGTGGAAATGCAACTGTTAGCCCGGTTAAACTGGTACCTTTAAAATTGCTGGTAAAAACAGTGTCCAGTTTTTTATTGGCCAAATATTGTTCAAGGCGTACAGCCCGGTCCCGGCCAGCCTGCGATAATTCGGGATCATGGCTGTTGTCTGCTTTTTCTGCATGGCGTACAATGTAGAATGTTTGTGTGCTGCAGGCGCCAGGCAGAAATACAACTGCAATAAATATTAAATGTTTCATTTTTAAGAAACATTAAAAACATTAATTGCAATATTGATTTTTTTTCAAAACTATTTTCCCTCCGGCTGAAGGGCTAAACTTAACTGATGCATTTCCAGGACTAACTATTATTTTATTAGCTTGAAAGATATAATTGGCCGAGCCATTATACATAATAGGCGCTATTGTTGGTAGAAATTGATATAAATCACGGGCCACTCCCCAGCCAGTTTCATTTGAATAAGTAGCAGGTAAAAAATTTACTTCTTCATTTTGCGCCATCACATTTTGCAAACCTGTTTCTGTTGATATGTAATACCTCATTCTTTGCCCCTGGTTAATTGAGAAAAATCGTAAACAAGTCGTCCGGCCATATGACATAATATTTCGGGTGTCAGGAGTATATAATACACCGCATTCATCTACCCTGCTTCCTATATATTGGCAGTTATTATCAGTATTATTTCTTAAATAAGAATCATTAGTTGATATATCAGGATCTGCCGGTGTATCACATAGCAAATCGCCATCTAAGCTGCAATCGGAGCATGGCCCTGTCCTGTCAACATTTTCTCTACCATGAAGTGGATCTCCGGGGTGTGTTTCGAAAGTATGGTAGAGGCCAAAAACATGACCGATTTCATGTGGCATCAAGGATGGATAGGTGAAACTGTTGAATGAGTTTTCATTGATGCTGATAAAAGCATCTGTATTGGGTATGTCGTATGCAATGCCCCCTATGTTGCCAGAAGAAACAAATAATTCATTATGGATAAATACATTCAGGCAGTTTGGAATTCTCATGTCATACATTTCACTTTCTTCATCGTCAGCATCTTGTACATTATAGTCAGAATTCCGAATATACCTTATACCTATTAAGGCAAAACAAATATTTCTATCTCTATAAAAATTTACCATACTTTGAAATCGCTTTACAATAGTATCCTCATTTGTAGCCTGATTTGTGCCATCATTGTCAGAAAAGACAGTGAAATATACTTTTACAAGATAGGGTTCTGAAATAGAACTGGCTCTTAAAATTTTTTGCATATTATCCTTGGAAATAACTTTCGCCAATCCTTTCGATATACTACCGCATCTATTTTTAAGCTCAGGTATATTTTGCCCTTGTAAAAAAAGGGAGTTCAAAAAAATGATTAATGTAAGATAGGTTCTCATTTTTTTATATCTTTTAATTTCAACAATTCCATTTCCTTTTTCAATTCAATTACATACAAGGTCAACTCCTCAATTTTCTCCATCATTTTCGTTTGTACTTCGCCCACTTTCAGCCCATCTTTTTGTATGCTTGCTGCTGAGGGAATGTTGGGAAGGTGCTTGTTTTTTTTGATGAAATCTTCCACCTCTGATAAGGGGGGTAATGTATATTGTTTATCAAAAACATAATCGGCCCAACCCGTTTCCACTACTATTTCTTTGGCCCTGATATGGCCATTTACACTCAATTTTTCGGTAGGGTTATTGGTGCCAATGCCCACATTGTTTGTAGTTCCGTTTACCATCAGCGCAGGTTGATAGCCCAATGCAGTGAGATAGATGTCCCCGCCCCCAGTGCCTATTTCAATACCTTCCCTGCTAAACTGGTTGGTTTGTGTTCTGTCGGTGATGCCTTTTATATATCCTCTTGAAGTGTTGAATTCATCTACAAAAGCCTGCAACGGATTTTTACCTCTCAACTGAAGTACACTTGTATTGCCATTGGAAGCAATCGTTGGTTGATAGATGCTTAGTTTGCTCGGTACATCATTGTCAATTCCAATACCTACATTGCCACCGCCGGTCGCTATAATAACATCCCCGCCGGGATAAGATATAGGCGGATTGGTTAAACTAACACCATCAATATCATTGATATAAACTTTGGAAGGGCGGAATCCAAACTGGCCAGGTGTACGAAGACGGTTGCCCCCTCTGATATAAGTATGCCCATCGCTGCCAAAATTGAAATGACTTGGAAAATTATTAGAACCACTAATGGATAAAGAAGCCAGGTCGCTTACATTGTTATTGCCAATATGTAAGTAGCCATTTTTAAAAATGGTCATTGATCTTTTTGGCGCAATGGCAAAGGCTGTATTTGCTGCCACGCTATCCTGCATGTCAATGGCAAAATTTCCCAGCGCAGGATCAAGGTACATGTGCATGCCATACCCGGTTGCAATTGCTTTGCCCCAGCCAGTGGGCTCATCACGGTACTGGTTAAAGCCAATCGTTGGCCAACTCCGTTGAAAGGAAATGCCTGAGCCATCACCACCAATAATTGCAGACGTGTACCCGCTGCCAGATACTCCATTTACTTCCAGTTTGGCTCTTGACGGATTACTAACGCCAATACCTACATTGCCGGTATTGCTATTGTAGATATTCAAACCTGCAATATCCCAATACGATGTACCTCCGCCTCCGCCGCCAAAATAATCCAGGCTGTTGTTGTGCATTGATTTTACGCTCCATCGCTGGTCTGTGGCATCATACTGCAGGGTGACGTTGCCGTTAGGGTAAATGGCTACCGTGTTGCCGGTTCCGGTTTGTATCCGGTTGGCAGCAGTGGCATTTACATCTTCATTGTATATTTCCATCGAATTGAGGGTGCGGTTGGTAAGTGTGATGAGCCTGCCTTCCACCCCTGCGGCAATACCTGCCAATACAAAATTACCCACTGGCACCGCTGCCGGCTTTAGTTTGTAATTGCTCTGCTTCACGGTATTTACATTCAATGCATACGTGTAAGTGGTGCCAATGGTAAGGTCCGCACTTCGTACAGCGATATCGCCATTAATGTCCAGTTTAGATTGTGGCGTAGTGGTGCCAATGCCTACGTTTTGTGAAAATGCGGTTTGCAGTACAAATTGATAAAGCAAAAAGAATGGGATTATTTTTTTCATACCTGGTGATTTAGACTGTAAAACAATCAATATTTTGGCTGCACAAAATCTTCTTTGAGCCGTTGCCTTATTTCAGTTAGCCGGCGGTGAGAAATTAGATTCAAGCCGTACATTTGTTTTTTATAAAACGATGGGATATATGATTAAAGAAAAAATTTTAGTGATCGGCGCCAGCGGCCAGATAGGAGTGGAGCTTACATTGGCACTGAGGAAAATATATGGTAATGCCAATGTAGTGGCAAGCGATCTGAGAGAGCAAAACCCTTTGCTGGAAGGCACAGGGCCCTATGTAAGCCTCGATGTAATGAATAAAGAAATGCTGCATGTGCAGGTGATACGGCAAAATATTACCCAGGTATATTTACTGGCAGCCATCCTTTCCGCCACAGGCGAGAAGAACCCTAACCTGGCATGGAACTTAAATATGCAAAGCTTGCTGAATGTGCTGGACATAGCCAAAGAAGAAAAATTACATAAAGTTTACTGGCCAAGCAGTATTGCCGTATTTGGGCCAACGTCGCCCAAAGTAAATTGTCCGCAGCAAACCATCATTGAACCAAGTACCGTGTATGGTATCAGCAAATATGCCGGCGAGTTTTGGTGCAACTATTATTTTCAGCGCTGGGGCATCGATGTGCGGAGTATCCGCTACCCGGGGCTCATCAGTTATAAAAGTGCACCCGGCGGCGGCACCACCGATTATGCCGTGGAAATTTTCCATGAAGCGCTGGAGGAAGAAAAATACGAATGTTTTTTGCAGGAAGACACTTACCTGCCCATGATGTATATGCCGGATGCAATTAAAGCAACCATTGAGTTAATGGAAGTGCCTGCCGCACAAATTTCAATACGCACTTCGTATAATATTTCGGGGATGAGTTTTTCTCCCAAGGAGATCGCTGCAGAAATAAAAAAACATATCCCGAATTTTGAGATGACCTACCAACCCGATTACCGGCAGCAGATAGCCAACAGTTGGCCGCAAAGCATTGATGATACGGTGGCCAGGACCGACTGGGGCTGGCAGGAAGATTATGACCTGCAGCGGATGACAAAAGATATGTTTGATAATTTGAAAAAATTGCGAACCCTGATTTTTACGGCAGTTACTTTATTGATATAAAAAATATGTCAGCATCTTTATCAGGCTTACATTTGCCCTCAATTAAAAAATAGGTTCATGAAAAAAATATTTTTATTTGCTGTAAGCGTTATGCTTATTTCTTCCGCTGGTTTTGCCCAACAGGATAATAAATTTAAGTTCAGCGTTGGTGCAGAGTTAGGTATTGCTACCGGCAATTTTTCAAACGGCTACTCTTTTGGCATAGGCGGTACAGGACAAATAGAGTTTCCAATACAGGATAAATTTAGAGGTACGGCAACCGGCGGTATTGTGTTTTATAATGGTAAATCTATTGGCAACGGGGTAAAAAATACGGGGTTAACAGTAATACCAATTAGGGTAGGCGGTAAATATTATCTCACTTCCTCTGTGTATGGTGCTTTGCAGCTTGGAGTTGGTTTTTTAAATAAAGGTTTAGGTACTGCCTTTGCATATTCTCCCCAAATTGGTTATGAATTCCTTTCTAAAAATAACAAACCCATTGATATAGGTTTTAAATATGATGCCTATGCTAAAAATGGTACACTCGGCTCTTTAGGCATCCGGCTGGCATTTGTTTTATAATAATTGAATGCAGTTGTTAACAGGTTGCCGGAAAGATTGCTAAGCAGGGTATTTTTTCCTGTCAGCCGGATTAATCCTTAAAAAAATTATTTACATTCCGCTATCAGATAAAAACAAAATTTCATTTACTCTTTTGTTCCAAAACAGCCGGTAAATGAATTCCTCTATCCATTGCTGATAGTATACCCTCTTGCTGCAAGGTTCAAATTTTTTAAAATGATTGATGTTCGTATCACGGATACGCCTATCTTTGCGCCTCGAAAAATTTTTTAACCAAAAATCAAGTAACATGAAAAAAGTTATTTTAAGTTTAGCTATCGTAGCTATTGCGTTTACTGCTAACGCACAGGATGCTAAAAAAAGCAGTGATCAACCTTTTAAATTTGGTGCAGGTGCATTAATTGGCTTGCCACTGGGCGATTTGGGAGATGTTGCCAGTCTTGCTTATGGTGCAGACCTTCAGGGCGAATATGCAGCGGCTGAAACAGTAGGCATTACTTTAAGCGCAGGTTATTTGCGTTTTGCTGGTAAAAGCGGATTTACCGTTACAGGTGGTTTGATTCCTGTTTTGGCTGGTGTTCGTGTATATTTTGCAGATAAAATTTATGGCTCTGCACAATTAGGTATGTCTTTCAGCACAGAAAGCGGTGGTGGAAGCGCTTTCACGTATGCTCCGGGCGTTGGTTACAAAGTGTCTGATAATTTCGATTTATTGTTGAAATACCAGGCGGCTTCTAAAAGTGGTTCTACTACATCATTTATTGGTGTAAGGGCTGGATTTACTTTCTAATTTACTTTACTTTAATTAATAAAAAAGGTAGTTATTATAACTACCTTTTTTATTGCGTACGGTTCTGGAAATTACGTTAAGAATTTGTAAACGCTTCCTGCATCTTTTTCAATAATTCTTTTTCAATCATCCGCTGTGCTATCAAAATCATATTTTTAAAAGCCAGTGCATGTGAGATGCCATGGCCGATGATAACAGGCCTGGCTACCCCCAAAACAGGAACACCACCATACATTTCAAAATTAAACCGGTCAAAATGCTCATCCTGTATGCCCCTGCGCTGTACAATATCGTATACACTTTCGGCCATTTTTAATACTACATTTCCGGTAAAGCCTTCGCAAACCATTACATCGGCTTTGCCTATTAAAATATCCCGGCCTTCAATATTGCCAATAAAATTGATGTGCTTATTTTCTTTCAGCAGGGGATAAGTAGCCTGCGCCAGTATATTTCCTTTTCCTTCTTCTTCGCCTATGTTTACCAATCCAACTTTTGGTTTTTCAATGCCTAAAATATGTTCTGCAAATAAAGATCCCAGTATGGCGAACTGGTTCAGGTTTTCGGCCTTGCAGTCTGCATTGATTCCTGCATCCAGTAAAAGGCCCAATGAGCCGTTTTCTCTCGGTATATAAGCGCCGATCGTTGGCCTGCTTACGCCTGCAATTGCTTTGATGCTAAATAAAGCGCCCACCATCATAGCGCCGGTATTGCCTGCGCCGATGAAAGCATCAATTTTTCCTGCTGCCAGTAAATGGAAGCCAATTGCTATCGAAGATTGTGGTTTTTCCTTTAAGGCTTTGGTAGGATGTTCATGCATTTCAATTACCTGTTCTGCATGAACAATCACCAGCTTTTCAGCAGGGATAGTATGAGTTGGTAACAGTTCATTGAGCTCGTCCCTGTTACCGATTAGTGTAAGGGTCGTATTGGCCGGGGCAGAAGAAAAAAATAATTCAATTCCTTTTACTGCTTCTGACGGGGCATAGTCGCCACCCATCATATCAAGTCCTATGTTCATGAGAGGTGCTTTAAATAAAAAATTCCAAGTTTCACATTCTTTTCCCGAATGTAAAACTTAGAATGCAGTAATTGAAAAAAATCTTATGCTTTAAGCGGGGCTTTTTCAGCTACCACCTGTCCTTTGTAGTATAATTTTCCTTCACTTACATGGGCACGGTGACGAACATGTGTAAGACCAGTCGTTTTATCTACTGTTAAAGTAGTTTCGGTAGCCTTATAATGAGTCCTTCTCTTGGCGCTGCGTTGTTGCGAATGGCGACGTTTGGGATTTGGCATATCTGTAAATTTTAGTTGTTGTTGTAATAATTATTGTTCGTTCTTTTTTGTTTTTTTAAACTGCTCCAGTCCTTTCCAGATGGTATTTGCATTGGCACCATCATCTTTTACTTCCAGGGCTTTTAATTTTTCCAGCACCTCTTTATTGCATTTTGGCCCGCCAAGCTCTTCGGGGCTGCACATCTTTTGCATCGGAACACTCAGCGCCACAAATTCGTAAATCCATTCATTCAGGTGTAAATGACTTTCAGTCATTGAAATGTAATGAATGTCCGGGTCGTCTTCCTTCTCATTCATTTCATCCGGGTTGTCAACCATCTTTACCACCATATTAAATTCATCCCACAGGTCCATTGTAAGTGTATTATTACAACGGTCACACACCACATCAGCTTTACCGCCAATTTCAAATTTTAACAGCATGAAGCTGTTCTTCTTGTCGAGCTGCAACTTAATTTTGGCGCTGCAATTGGTAAAATCAACTGCCCCTTTTTCAACAAAGAACTTGTCATCCACTTCGTACGAAAACTCATGGATACCGGGCTTTAAACCCACAAAAGCTATCTCAAACGCTTTCCTTTTACTCATAACTTCTGGTTTAAAGGACGGCGAAGGTAATATATTTTACCTAAAAATGGATTTTCTTTTAAGAAAAATTGCCTAAAAATACCCGGCAGATGCCTTTTTTGTTATTTTTAAAAAATATGAACCCTGAAAAAAAATGGACATCCCTGCTCTTCCTTGTCCTGACGGCCATTTTTATCCACCTTTTTTCGTACAACACCGAGTTAGTTGAACAATATTATTCCACCGGGCTGTTCCCTTACCTGTCGGCCGGGTTAAAATATGGCTTTGGATGGTTGCCCTTTAGCCTGGGAGACTTGTTGTATTGGGTACTGATTTTGGTGGCCCTGGTTAGAATGGCGGGGTTTATCAAATTGCTGTTCACCGTAAGTGTTACAGCACGGATGTTTAAAAGGATGCTGTTTAAAAGCACTGTGCTGGTGCTGCTGCTGTATATTTCCTTCAATTTATTGTGGGGCATCAATTATAACCGCAAGGGAATTGCCAGCCAGTTGGGAATTAAACCGGGAAAATATACAGCACAGGAATTAATAACGGTCGACTCCATCTTATTACAAAAAGTAAATGAAAGCAAAACGGCTTTGTTACGGCAGGGCAACCAAATCAAATCAACCCGGGCAATGTTTGATCAGGCTGCTCTTGCCTACCAGCAGGTGGCCATTACTTATCCTTTTCTTCAATACCGCCCGGCTTCTGTTAAACCATCTTTGTGGGGATGGCTGGGTAACTATCTTGGGTTTATCGGCTATTATAATCCGTTTACCGGAGAGGCACAGGTTAACAGCACAGTACCCCATTTTTTACAGCCCTACACTACCTGCCACGAAATTGCACACCAGTTGGGATATGCAAAAGAAAATGAGGCTAACTTTACCGGCTATCTTGCTGCGGCGGCTTCCACCGATACCCTCTTTCACTATTCCGTTTACCTCGATCTTTTTTTGTATGCCCAGCGCAACCTGTATGAAGCCGATTCTGCTGCGGCTAAATTGCAGGCAACAAAACTGGTACCTGCGGTAAAAACCGATCTGAAAGAATGGAAGGATTTTAATAACCGGTACCGAAATCCCCTGGAGCCGGTGTTTAAATGGTTGTATGGAAAATACCTGCAGCACAACCAGCAACCTTCGGGCATATTGGCCTACGATGAAGTGACCGGTTTTTTAATTGCTTACTATAAAAAATTTGGCAGAATCTGACACTCAATAATCTCATCTCAGGCAGCACTTCAAAATGCCGGGCACAGATTGTTTCTGTAAGAAGAAAGCCGTGCCTTTGGTCCAATTTGTACCGATTATATCAGAAATTAACTTTAGGTTTGCGTTCACCGGAATACGGAAATAAAAAATTCAAAATCCTTCATCGAAAAAAATAAAAAATAACCCACAATGTCTTTACAATTATCCAGACCAATTGCATTTTTTGACTTAGAAACAACTGGCGTAAATCTTTCCTCCGACCGCATTGTAGAAGTAGCCATCGTAAAAGTATTACAGGACGGCAGCAGGCAGGTGAAAAGAAAATTGATCAATCCAGGAATCCCCATTCCTCCGCATATAACCGAGATACACGGCATCACCGATGAGATGGTGAAAGATGCACCTACGTTTAAACAGGCTGGTAACGAACTGAAGCAATTTATTGAGGGATGCGACCTGGGCGGCTACAACAGTAACCGCTTTGACATACCCATGCTGATGGAAGAGTTTTTAAGAGCGGGGATGACGGTTGATTTAAGTGACAGGCGAATGGTAGATGTGCAGCATATTTTTTACACCATGGAACCACGTACTTTATCGGCGGCGTATAAGTTTTATTGTGAGAAAGAACTCACCAATGCCCACAGTGCAGAGGCCGATGTGGATGCAACAATCGATGTATTGTTGTCTCAGATAAAACGCTATCCAAAGCTTGGAAGCACCGTAGATTCTATTTTGGGCGCCATCGGGGAAGAAAAAATGGTAGATTATGCCCGGAGATTTGTGTTTGATGATAAAGGGGTGGAAGTATTTAATTTTGGTAAACATAAAGGACGGCCGGTAACAGATGTATTAAAGGCTGAGCCACAGTATTATGACTGGATGATGAGAGGAGATTTTCCGCTGCACACCAAGCAGAAACTCACGGAAATACTCAACCGTACGCTGTTAAAGAATAATTAAAACACAGATGTTGAAAATATGTTGATGGTAAATCAGCGGACAAATTGTAAATTCGTTACACATCATTTAAAAAAATATTGGAAAAACTCGTCATCATACCAACTTACAATGAGAAGGAAAATGTTGAAAGTATCATCACGGCTGTATTTGCTTTGCAGCTAAATTATCACGTGCTGATCATAGATGACGGCTCACCAGATGGCACAGCCGATATTGTAAAATCGATGTTTGATAAATATCCCGGGCAGTTATTTTTAGAAGAAAGAAAAGGAAAGCTCGGGCTGGGAACGGCTTACATCCATGGTTTTATTTGGGCATTAAAAAATAACTACCAGTTTATTTTCGAAATGGATGCAGATTTCTCCCACAATCCGAAAGACCTTGAACGCTTATATGAAGTATGTAAACAGGGTGCAGGCATTGCTGTTGGGTCAAGATATGTAAGAGGTGGTGCAGTTGTCAACTGGCCTGCTAACCGGATCTTACTATCCAAAGGCGCTTCTTTGTATACACGGATCATTACCTGGATGCCGATAAAAGACCCTACAGCGGGTTTTGTTTGCTACCGCCGGGAAGTGCTGGAAACAATGAATTTTGACGCTATCAATTTTGTAGGGTACGCCTTCCAGATAGAAATGAAATTTGCCGCCTGGAAGCTTAATTTTCTAATTGCAGAAGTTCCCATCACCTTTATTGACCGCAAACATGGTGAAAGTAAAATGAATAAAGGGATAGTGAAAGAAGGTATTCTCGGCGTGTTAAAACTCCGGTGGATGAGTATGTTTAAAAACTATCGTAGAAATGTAAAAAATAAGAGTCCGTATTTTGCTGCGGTGGAGGATGACAGTTTCCAAACCTCTGAAGTAGCAATAGAACGTAAATAATTCCCCGCACGATCGTCCCAAAAAGTGCTTTTCCAACGAATTATTTTTCCAGTATAACTTTCAATCTATTGAGCCCTGTTTGGAAATCTTCACCAATCATTCCTCCATATTCATAAACAGCAGCATGATATTCATCGGGTATTTCATCTTGCTGCTAAAGCCCCATTTTACTGTTGTAGCGTTGTCGCCGGTAGCAGTGGTAGTCATGCTGGCATCGGCAAAACCTTCGAATGGTTCTATAAAGTGCAGGCCAAAATCAACCTTTTCCCCTTAAGTAATTTTCTTTATTTCCTGCTCCCCTTTCCCCACATCGTCATTGTCGCTCTCCCAGGCTGATACAAATCCAACGGTGCCGTCTGTTCCCCTGTAGTCTTTTTTTATATTGGGGTCCATCGTGGCCCACTTGCTGAAATAATCCTGGTTCTTCAGGTATTTGATGTAATCGAAAACAACCTGCTTTGGTTTGTTGATGGTGATTTCCCTTTCTACGGCATAATCTTTTTTAGTGAAGATCGCTGTGATCAAAAGGATGGCAATGAGGCTTACGGCTACGAGTAAAATTTTTTTGAGGATTTTCATCATGACTGTAGTTTTTAGTTGATGATTTAAAGGTAGATTTTTTAAGATTAAATGTAAAAGGTATAAAAAGTTTTTTGGGTTTAGGCATTTAGTTCGCAAAGCATTTACTCTTTTATGTTAAACCTCATTTTCTTTTTTTTCTTGATAAAAAAAAGAAACAAAAAAAATCAAGGCTACGAATAAAAAGGCTGAAATTTTCAACACAAGCCTGAAATCAAGGAACTTGCCGGCAGCGTTCAATAATTTATAGTTTATACCGGCTCAAACAGCCTTGATTTCTTAACGGCTTACGTTGAAAATTTCTAGCACTTTTTATTCAAGGCCGCAGAGAGCCTCCGCATACGAACTAAATTCCTAATTCTAAAATTTAATTTAAAATTTCCTAAGTAAAAGAAATTGAATAGTGATTGGTGCATGGTGAATTATTGACCATTCACTATTCACCATTGACCAACCAAACCCCTCACTTAACAATACAGGCTATCCCACTATTCCACCCCCAATTTTTCCATTATAATATTGCTGACGCCGGTGGTTGAATATCCCCCATCATGAAAAAGGTTTTGCATGGTAACCATCCTGGTGAGATCGCTGAATAAAGTAATGCAGTAGTTGGCACAATCTTCTGCGCTTGCATTTCCCAACGGGGCTATGGCATTTGCATAATCAAAGAAATCGCCGAATCCTTTTATACCCGTACCTGCTGTAGTTTTTGTTGGAGATTGGGAAACGGTATTGATACGCACTTTTTTATCTACACCATAGTGGTAACCGAAACTGCGTGCAATACTTTCCAGCATGGCTTTAATATCTGCCATGTCGGTATAAAAAGGATAGGTACGCTGGGCGGCCATATAAGTCAGGGCCACTACACTTCCCCATTCACTAATAGCATCTAATTTTTTTGCAACGGCCAGCATTTTATGAAAGCTCATCGCACTCACATCAATCCCTTTCATAAAATAATCGTAGTTACTTTCTGTATAAGGAATTTTTTTCCGGATGTTCACACTCATGCCAATGGAATGTAAAACAAAATCTATTTTACCGCCCAATATTTCCTGGGACTGAGTAAATAAAGTTGTCAGTTCTTCAACGCTTGTTGCATCGGCAGGAATAATTTTTGACCCGGTTTTTTCGGCCAGCTTATTGATCTCTCCCATCCGCATGGCAATGGGTGCATTGGTTAAAACAAAACTGGCACCTTCTTCGTGTGCTTTTTCTGCTACTTTCCAGGCAATCGAATTTTCATCGAGTGCGCCGGTTATGATCCCTCTTTTTCCTTTGAGTAAATTGTATGACATAGCTTGATTTATTTTGGCAGTAAATGTAAGGTAGAAATAGGGGAATGAAAAATGATTGATGGAAAGTGTAAAAACAGCTTTTCATTTCATTTTAAGAAAATTGACAGCATTACCACTCCTGCTGAAAATCTGGGTGCATTTCAAAATGTCGCTATTTATTTTGGAAGTAAAGAATCAGTAAATTGCCGTTACAACGTTAGGACGTTGCGCTATACTGGAAATAAAAACGTCTCAGCGCCGTAACGGCAATATTAAGCAATCACTTAATACTGCAACTATTTGGAATGCACCCGAAAATCTCACCTAATTTTTTAAAGGAAAAGAGTAAATTTATTAAAACGCTTTTTACATGCAAACAACTGAGTTACGGAGAAAAGTTCATGAAATAATTGATGCCTGCGATGAAGATATTATCCAGGCTGTTTATACTTTGCTACAGGCGAATAATCCTGAAAGTATCCTTGATGAAAGTGTTGAGCAATATAACAAAGAGCTGGATGCTGCAGAATCAGCAATTGATAAAGGGCAGTTTATTACCCAGGAGGAACTGGAAAAAGAAATAAAAAAATGGTAGTTGAGGATGAAAATAGTTTGGGACTAAACAGCAAAAGCGGAACTTTTAAAATTGTTTGGTTTTATAAAATTAGATTCTCTCCAAAATGCCCAAATGGTAAGAGACGGCATTGTAAAAGCCACCGCTTCTCTTAACCAGAACTTTGTTCACCGACCTGATAAATACAAAGGAAATAATGATGGTTCTTACAGGCTTTTGAAATTTACAGCTATAGAATTTCCTATCGGATCACTCCAACTGAAATATAGATTTTAAGATTTCGGCATGTGGGGATGAAGCCGAAAAAATTTTAATGAATTGTCAAGTCGGGTTTGACCTGGAAACAGCGACTCAGAGAAGAAATAATAATAAACTACGTTTTAGTCGCAATTTTATTTTGTTCCGCCCTTAAAATGATCCCACGCCGCCTTTGCTATGTCCGAAATAATTTTTTCGTTTGTGTCTGCATCTTCTAATGTGTTGGTCACAAAAACACTGATAAAAAAATATTTTCCATCCGGTAAAAACACGATGCCAATATCGTTCACTGCTGCTGTTACACCTTGTTCGTTTGCACCTGAAGAACCTGTTTTGTGGGCAACAACAGTATGCGCCGGCAACTGCCCTCTTAACCTTGCTTTACCGGTTGTGGTTTTCTTCATTATCTTCCAAATAAAGTCATAACTTTTTTTGGATAACAGTGTTGGTTTGTTGTAATAAAATTTTACCAACGCTTCGTTTGCAGCTTTGGGTGTCGTCCAATTTTGAAATTGCAAATCCCAGTTAGCCTGCTGCACTGCTTCATTTATTTTTATTGATACGTCCTTAAAATTATTTTTTTTGAAGTATGCTTACACTACCTGTGGACCCCCGATCAGCTTTAGCAAAATTTCACACCCAACATTGTCACTTTCTGAAACAGTATAAGTTAAAATTGCGGAGATTGGCAGTGTTGCGCCATTTGGATAATCATCCCTGATTGGGCTATAAAGATTTGGCAAAAGGTCTTTCTTTTCAATTTTTATTTTTTGATCAAAAGAAAATTTTCCGTTGTCAATTTGAGATAGTACTGCTAACGCGATATGAAATTTAAAGACGCTTTGCAAAGGGAAATGGCTGTCACCATTTATTGCTAACGTATCTTTTCCGTTATTGCCAATAATTGAAACCCCAACAACAGCGTTCCTTGCCGAAACGATTTGTTGAATCTTTGCTCTCAATGAATCTGTTGTTTGACCTGTTGCCTGGTAAGCAATAAACAAATAAAATAAAGCCGTTAAGTGAAATCGTGTAGTCATATTTTGCAGTGATTACAGGACGATGTGTACTTAAATTGCCAACATCATCTCTTATCATAAATAAATTTCAGCTCCTCTAAATCCGGCTCAATCTTCTTTTCCCGCTTCACTTCATAATCATAGATCGCCTGCCCCAAATGTTTCATAAATGGATAACCGATGATATCGTAATCATATTGGTCATCGTCCGCTGTACCAACGTTGTTGCAGTAAATCACGGCAGATAAAAAGAATTCTATCTTTTTTTCAAAGTCAACAATGTAAGCCACCTCCAGCAACTGGCCATAGCCTTTACTGGTAGTATTGAAGCTGCGGATATATTCGGGCAGTTTTTCTTTGGAAGCACCAAAAAGCAACAACTTATTGCAGGCAGGAAAATACCTGCCGCTATCTGCATAATAAGGCGGGTACGTAGTTTCGGTTGGCAACTGGCTCATGTATTTCAGCATAAACTTCCGGTCTTCGTCTGTAATATTAAACCTTTGTGCGGCCGTTACTTTATTAGGGAATACGAGGCTAACCAACATCGTATGCAGGTCTTCCAAACTGATGCGGTTCATAGAAGAAAAATCCATGGGTGCATTCACCAGCAAACTGTCTGCTGCCTTACCCGGAGCATCGTTATGGTCCGGAAACGTTGGTTGATTGTATTGACCGGGTTGCTGGTACAATACTTTATTGTAAGGGCCTACAAATTTAACCGGGTTGGTATGCCGGTTCTCTTCTGCTGACAGTGGAATATCCAGCCGCTGAATGATCTGTGCATTGGTATATCCTTTCTGTTGCAACTGGTTATTGAGGTATTGCTGTCCTAAAAATTCATACAACCTGTTGCCGGCATCGGCATCTGCGGTCATTCCTATTTTTTTCAGGTAGTGGGCAATGCTGGGCTGACCGTCAATGGTAGTGGGGTCGTTGAATACGGCGGTTTGGGAACCATAACCGGCTTCTGTAAGCATCGTAGTATATTTATCAATACCATTCGCCTTCAACGCATTTAATTTTTGCAGGGTAAGCAGGCTGATGGGAAACTGAACCGTGGCTGCCGGGTAAAAATAAGCAGCGGGGTTAACATTAAAATAATAATGTTTTAATGCAGCAATTCCATTAGCCCCCCGGTCGACTTTGGTGTAAATAACCTGCACGTTCCGCACTTGGCGGTTGCGTTGTACGGAATCAAAGTATTGAGGCAACTGTTTTAGTAAGTCATTCAGGAAGGCATCTGTTTTACTGCTGTCTTTGTTTGGAAGCGGCATCGTATCCGTTGCGGTTTGCATTATCACCGTTCCTGGGGGAACAGCGGAATGCCCGGGCCTGCCGGCGAAACAACTTGTAAACAGGCCGGTAACGAGCAGCAATACAATTACACAATATTTAGTAAAAAGAATGAACGGGATTTAGCCTGCAAAATGGGGAAAATTTGAAAATAAACAGCCCACTATCTTCAATAGCTTTTTCCCTTATCTTTGCCAACTTCTAAAAATTAACAAAAAAAGCTACTTAAAAGCAACGATTATGAAACTGAAAGGTTTAGTGTGGTTCTTCGCCATTGCCCTGACTCTTATTTCTATTTGGGAACTGTCGTACACCTGGGTGGTACGGAGCTACGAAGGTAAAGTAAGGGTGCAGGCAGAAAGAATTGTAAAATCCCAATATCCTTCAGTACCTGCAAAGGGCGAAGATTATGAAGTGCTTGTAAAAAGCAGGATGCAACATATTCTTGACAGCACCCGTGATAAAAGTATTTACCCGGTAGTGGGAACCACTTATCAAAAGTGTAAAGAAAATGAACTGAACCTTGGCCTTGACCTGCAGGGTGGTATGAGTGTAACAATGGATGTAAGCCTGGAAGGTTTACTGAAATCAATGAGTAACAACCCTAAAGACCCGGCGCTGGTGAAAGCACTGAACACTGCTACTGCACAAAAAGCAAACAGCAATGCAGATTACATCAGTTTGTTTACGGCTGCTTACAGCCAGCAAAACCCTAATGCAAGGCTGGCAGGAATATTTTCCGGTGCCAATAAGCAAATAAAAAGCACGGACAGTGATGATGCTGCAATTGACAAAATAAGGACCACGTCAAAAGAAGCCATCAACGAAACGTACAAGATTTTATTGAAGCGTATTGACAAGTTTGGTGTGGCCCAGCCAAATATCAACCTCGACGAAGCGAAAGGTATTATCAACGTGGAGCTGGCCGGTGTTACCGATAAAGAAAGGGTAAGAAAATTATTACAGGCAGGTGCCAACCTTCAATTCTGGGCGGTGTACAACCTCGGTGAAATCGGAAACGGTTACCAGGCGGCAACCGATGCGTTAGCAAACTATTTAAGCGGCATCAACAAAGATTCTGCCAACATCCCCGATTCTGTAAAGAGAGCTAAATATGGCAGTGCGCTGGTACAGGTACTTTCGCCCATCGATCTCCGCCAGGAAAAAGTAGCGTATGACAAGCAATATAATTTTTTAACCCTTACTAAAGATACCAGCAAATTAAATGAATATTTAAGGCTGGAAATCGTTCGTAACAATTTCCCTGCAGATGCTAAATTTTTATATGGTGCGGAGGTAAAGGGAGAAAAAAGCAGCAACAATTATATCCCCGTTTATTTAGTTAAAACCTTACCCGGTGGTGATAAAGCACCGATGGATGGCGAAAGTGTAGAAGATGCTTTCCAGGGTTTTGATGATAAAGGTTCTCCTTCCATCAAAATGAATATGACGTCATTTGGCGCAAAGAAATGGGGCGAACTTACAAGAAACAACGTTGGAAGGCCGGTAGCTATTTCACTGGATGATGTTGTTTATTCCGCACCCAATGTTATCAATGCTATTGAAGGCGGGCAAACAGAAATTTCAGGAAGCTTTACTCCTGAAGAAGCGCAGGATCTTGCCAACACGTTAAAATCTGGTAAAACAAATGCGCCTGCAAAAATTGTAGCAGAGCAAATTGTAGGCCCTACACTTGGTAAAGAAGCAGTAAAGGGCGGTACGCTGGCCTTTGGCATTTCCTTCCTGGTGATTTTTGCGTTGATGCTGATCTACTATAATACGGGTGGCTGGGTAGCTAATATTTCCCTGATATTGAACCTGTTGTTTACAATAGGGGTATTAAGTGCAATGGGCTTTACGCTTACTGCTGCCGGTATTGCAGGTTTGGTACTCACAATAGGCCTGGCGGTGGATACGAACGTAATTATTTTTGAAAGGATCAAGGAGGAACTCACAAAAGGAAAATCGTACCCGCAGGCTGTGAATGATGGTTACAGGCGGTCGTTGGCACCGGTTATTGATGCACACGTTACCACCTTTTTAACTGCAGCTATCCTGTTTACTTTTGGTTTAGGACCGGTACTGGGTTTTGCTACCACGCAAATGCTGGGTATCACGCTGAGTTTATTTTGCGGTATCCTGATCTCAAGGCTGATCACTGATTTCTGGACCAATAAAAACCGTCACTTCAATTATTTTACCGGCATTTCTAAAAAAGTATTTAAACATGCCAGCTTTAAATTCATTGAATACAGGAAAGTGGCTTATGGCATTTCTGTTGTGGTGTTGTTATTAGGAATTGCTTCCTTCTTCTATGGATTTCACGAAGGGGTAGAATTCAAGGGTGGCCGCAGCTATACCGTTTCGTTTCCGAAGGCGGTAGTAAATGATGATGTTCGGGAAGACCTGAAAAATGCTTTTGGTGATTTCCCTGTTATCAAAACAGTTTCTGACAGCAGGCATCTTAACATCACCACTTCCTATAAAAAAGGCGTGGACAATGCAGATGCTGAGGTACAGCAAAAGTTATATGAGGGCCTCAAGAAAGCTTTGCCCAATATCAGTTACGACGAATTCTCAAAAAATCATATTCAGAGTTCACAAACCGTACAACCTACTATCTCGGAAGATCTGAAAAAAGGGGCCATTAAAGCTACCGTTTTTGCCATCATGATGATCTTCATTTACATCCTGATCCGTTTCCGCGACTGGAGGTATTCATTGGGTACCATTGTGGCTTTACTGCATGATGTACTGGTTACATTGGCTGTGTTTGCATTTCTGAAAGATGTTGTGCCGTTCCCGCTGGAGATTGACCAGCATTTTATTGCTGCGGTATTAACCGTGATTGGTTTTAGTATGAACGATACCGTAATTGTATTTGACCGTATCAGGGAATACAGCAAGGGCTCTAAAAACATCGATAAGCATTCTATTATCAACCGGGCCATCAACGATACCCTTAGCAGAACGATCATGACATCACTGACGGTGTTCTTAACGATTTTGATCCTGTTCATTTTTGGTGGAGAGGTTACAAGAGGTTTCGCATTTGCAATGCTGATTGGTGTTATTACCGGTACCTACTCTTCAATTTTTGTGGCAGCGCCCATGCTGGTTGACTTTGCAAAAGACAAACCATTGGGTGAAGCTGAAATTATGGGCAGTGATACCAAAGAAACGGTGAAACCGGCTATTTTGGCTAAGAAAGCTTAATTCATTTTAAATGATATATCATATATCCGCCAGGTTAATTACCTGGCGGATTTTTTATACCCGGCTGTTGCACCAATGATAGGTTGTTTGTAAAGAGATAATTTTATCATGAATGAAGAATCCATATCGTTCGTATTATGTCTATGTATTTCTACTTTATTGCACAATGCATTATCAAAAAGAACCCTTTGAGAAGCAAAGCATTCAACTCCTCAGCCGGCGGGCTGCGTAACTGGAACGCCGCTGTTTTTGCTTCTTTCAAAAAAATATGCTTCGCATTTTTTTGAATCTTGCCTGTGGCAAGACCGAACCAAAAAATGCGGCTAACCCAGTTATTGGTAAGAGTGGGCGCACAAGAATGGAAGTGTAAAATTTAATTCAAAATTTCTTGCGCCAACGTCATTGATTGTCAATTGTGACTTATTGCCTATTGACCATTGCCTATGGACCATTGCCCATTGACTATTCGTAAAGTGCCAGCACTGCTTTCAAAATACGGTCTATCTTTTTAACCGGTATGTCCTCCATTGGGTTGACCAGTAATACGTTCATCCTTGCCCTTTTTTCAATAATAAGGTCGGGATGATCAATGCTTTTATCTTCTACAATGCAAATGTATGGCCGCAATAATTTTTTATGAACCCACAAGTAACAAACCATTTATCCATGGTAACAATAAAACGGCATGATGTATGTCCTGGCTTCAGTGATATTACTGTCATGTTTAGGATATGTTCCCTTAAAAATTGCAGACAACTCTTTACCGGTTCGGCCTGTTGCAAAAAGTAATTGTCTATTGGCCGCAGCATATTGTTATTTTACGGCAATAAAAATATCAATTGCTGCATCATCGGGATCCAGTGCTTTTTCGCCATATACTTCAAAATCTGCTGTGTAAACCCTTGAAATATCGGTGTTCCAGATTTTTGTCCATTCACTAAAAACGATTCCGTCGGCTATTTTTCCTTCTGCTGTAAATAACCTGTAGGGGCCGCCTTCAATTAAGGTGGCTGTAAGCCCTGCCGGCACTGTTTCCAGGCTGTTAACCCTGCATCCAAGGATAGTGGTGTAAGGCTTTGTATGGTCTCTTTCATAATCGGCGTACACGCAGTAAACACTGTTGTCGACTTTGTCTGGGATTATATCAATGATGTTTTCAGAAAAAAAACGCTGCCACAATTGCGGAATATCGCTTGCAGATTTTCCATACTCATTGGATGTGATGGTAGCGATGCCAATGATGTAAAATAGTGCTACGGATGTTATGTGCATGTCGTTTGTTTTTGATGACATTCAAAAATAGTCAGCGGTTGTGACAGCCTTATGTAAGCAGGAATTGAAATATTTTTTGTATACCCATAAAACCTGTTGGCGCAAAGTTTTTGTGAAGTACATGCTGTTGTTCAAACTATCTTTGGCACAAATGAAAAAAGCGCTTTTACAGTTGCACCTGGCTGTTTTTCTGGCTGGCTTTACTGCTATCTTAGGCAAATTGATTGGGCTAAATGAAGGGTTGCTGGTATGGTACCGGTTGCTGCTTACAGTGCTGACACTGGGGGCCATTTTATTTTTTAAAAATAAATTAAAAAAGATACCGGCAAAAGAAGCCCTGCAAATTTTTGGGGTCGGTATCATTGTCGCCATTCATTGGGTAACCTTTTATGGCAGTGTAAAATATGGCAATGTATCCATAGCGGTGGTGTGCATTTCCGGCTCTGGTTTTTTCACTGCTTTTTTTGATCCGCTGATTTCGAAGCGTCCGGTGCTTGCGGTAGAAATTTTCCTCGGCGCTTTGGCCATAGCCGGCATCTATATCATTTTTGATTTTCATCCGCAATACAAACTGGGGATTATTTTTGGCATCATCTCCGCCATCGGCAGTTCTTTGTTTCCCATTTTTAATAAAAAATTGCTGTTTAAACACAGCCCCGAAATACTTACGCTCTATGAGTTGGGAGGGGGATTGCTGGCACTTACCCTGATTGTACCCTTTTACCTGCTGTTTTTTCCAGCCGGATATTACCTGCCCACGCTCGCTGACTGGTGGTGGTTATTGATACTGGCATGGTTCTGCACCATACTTTGCTTCGACCTCCAGTTGAAAGCCCTAAAAAAATTATCGCCTTTTACCAGCAACCTGGCCTACAATCTTGAGCCGGTTTACGGTATCATCCTGGCTTTCCTCATTTTTAAAGAAAATAAAACACTGAATAGTCAATTTTACCTGGGCGTAGGGTTGATCATACTGGCGGTGGCATTGCAAATGTGGAGGGTTTGGTATGCAAAACGACGGGTAATACCCATATAAAACGAATTTGTAGTGTTATTTTTAATTTTGGGATAAAAAAATCTGAATCAGGGTTAAAAAATTAAAAATCTTTACTTACCTTCGCCGTCCAAAAAATAAGTACTATGGCCAGAGTATGTCAGGTGACAGGAAAGAAACCAATTACAGGTAACAAAGTGTCCCATTCAAATATCAAGACAAAACGCAGGTTTTTACCAAACCTACAGAAAAAGCGTTATTTTTTAGCTGAAGAGGATAAATGGGTAACATTGAAGGTTTCTTCTGAAGCCATCCGTACCATTAACAAAAATGGTTTGCTTTCAGTTGTAAAAAAATTAAGGGCAGCAGGAGAGAAAATCTAGTTTGAAAGTTGATGGTTGAAAGTTGAAGGATTAAACTCATCAACCAGGCTGATAAACCAATAAACAAATAATCTACTTAACAATACTACAATGGCAAAGAAAGGTAACAGGGTTCAGGTGATCTTAGAATGTACTGAGCATAAAGCCAGTGGCAAACCAGGCACAAGCCGCTATATCACTAAAAAGAACAAAAAAAACACCCCTGAAAGACTGGAGCTGAAAAAATTCAATCCAATCCTTAAGAAGGTTACAGTGCATAAAGAAATTAAATAATTAGCCAATGTGCAAATTTGAAAATGGCTCAATGTGGAGTACATTCATTTTCAAATTTGCTAATTTTCAAATTTTCAAATTAAATAGTCATGGCAAAAGCAGCAAAAACAGCGATTAAAACCAAAGACCAGAAAGCAGCATCAGACGCTAAAAACTGGACAAAAGTAATACGTGCCGTACGCAGTCCTAAAACCGGTGCTTATACTTTTAAAGAGGCGATCGTTCACAAAGACAAGATCAAAGATCATTTAGCCCAATAATTTTCAGACATGAAAATTAAAATATAATAAGCTGTCCTGATTTATTTCGGGACAGCTTTCTTTATTTTCGCCCCTTTAAGGACTGGAAATACAGCAACTTTAAACCTTCAACCCTTTAAACTTAAACCTGTTTTATGGGATTATTTGATAAACTGTTTGGAAAGAAAGAGCAAAAGGAAAGCCTTGACCAGGGCCTGCAAAAAACGAAGGAAGGATTCTTTAGTAAAATAAGCAAAGCCATTGCCGGCAAAAGCACGGTGGATGAAGAGGTGCTGGACAACCTGGAAGATGCGTTGGTAAGTGCAGATGTAGGTATTGAAACTACGGTGGCCATTATAGAGCGCATTGAAAAAAGAGTATCCAAAGATAAATACCTCAACACAAGCGAACTCAATTCTATTTTAAAGCAGGAGATTGAAAACATGCTGGTAGATGCACCGCAGGATTCCAGCTACAAAAGCTATGAACTGCCTGCTGGCCATAAGCCGCATGTTATTTTAGTAGTGGGTGTTAATGGGGTTGGCAAAACAACTACCATCGGTAAACTTGCCCATAATTTTTCTTTGGCAGGCAAATCAGTATTGCTGGGTGCTGCAGATACTTTCAGGGCTGCAGCGGTAGACCAGTTAACCATTTGGAGTGAAAGAACGAACGTTCCGATCGTAAAAAAAGAAATGGGCAGCGATCCGGCTTCTGTGGCTTACGATACCATCATCAGTGGGGTTGCCCGAAATTCAGATGTTATCATTATTGACACGGCAGGCAGGTTGCATAACAAAGCATACCTGATGGATGAACTGACTAAAATAAAACGGGTAATTCAAAAAGTAATTCCGGATGCGCCACATGAAGTAATGCTGGTGCTGGATGGAAGCACCGGGCAGAATGCACTGGAACAGGCAAAACATTTCACAGCCGCCACCAACGTAACCGCCCTAACCATTACTAAATTAGATGGTACGGCAAAAGGGGGTGTAGTACTGGCCATTGCAAACCTGTTTAAAATACCGGTAAAATTTATTGGTGTGGGTGAAAAGGCAACTGACCTGCTGGTGTTTGATAAAAAAGAGTTTGTGGATGGATTGTTTTCCCCCATTCTTTAAAGGGGTGCAGGGCCAGCGTTAGTTCTGCATTGGGACAATTGAATTTTTAAGTTGCATTTTTAATAAGTAAAAACATTCTCCTTTAGGGGACACGGGCATGATAAAAGTTGGCGAATATAATAATCTTAAAGTACTGCGGACAGTAGAATTTGGTGCTTACCTCGATGATGGTGCAGAAGGTATCTTGTTGCCCAAACGATTTGTGCCAACCGGCCTGGCAGTGGATGATGAAATAAAAGTATTTATCTATCATGATGGTGAAGACAGGCTGATTGCTACTACGCAACAACCAAAAGGTATATTAGGTGATATTGTAAAATTGAGGGCAGTAACTGTAAATCCGCAGGGAGCATTTTTAGACAATGGCTTAATGAAAGATATGTTTGTACCCAAGAGCAAACAAATATTTGACATGCGGGTGAATGGAGATTACCTGGTAAAAATTTATCTGGATGAACAAACAGGAAGGCTTGCAGCAACAGAAAGGATAGAACCTTTTTTAAGCAATGAAAAACTGACGGTAAAAGAACTGGAAGAAGTGGACCTGATCGTTTTCAGGAGAACAGATATTGGTTATGTATGTATCATCAACAATATTCATACCGGGGTACTGCACCACAATGAAATCTATCGCAGCATTGGCGTTGGTGATAAATTTAAAGGCTTTATCAAAAAAATATATCCTGAAAGCATGGATAAAGAAGAACGCTTCCGCATAGATGTAGCCGCAGGAAAAAAAGGGTATCAACGGGTGGAAGATGAATCAGAAAAAATATTGAGGCTGCTGCAGGAAAATAATGGCTACCTGCCCTACCATGATAAAAGTGCGCCGGAAGACATCTACGATTTTTTTGGCATGAGCAAAAAGACCTTTAAAATGACAACCGGAAATTTATTTAAGCAGCGGAAAATTTCATTTGAGAAAACAGGAATTAAACTGATTGACAAATAATAAGCGTTATGGCACCAGCCAGTTGGCTGTGCAAGTTCTGTCTTTATTATAACGGAACGAAGCCCTGCGATGCCCGGCACTATTGAGCCACAGCCATTCCATCCAATTAATTTCCGTTATTACAATCCCAAAGTTTTTTCTGCCCACTTCGCTTTGTTCCAGTGAAGGGTGTGCTGTTTCAAATTCTTCCGGCAAACCACTTACTGGTAAAGCCGAAAGAGAAGAAGGGCCATGTTGCCCGGAATAAATTTTTCGGCTGCTCATGGTGCTTTTATGCCAGGCTTTATTTGCAAATGCATCATCGTGATGCAGCGTAGCCGTACCGCTCAATCGAATCTGCATTTTACCGGCAGGATCATAAAATATCCAACTGTTGGCATTGTTTACCTTCAGCTCTTCCCATTTGCCACTTCTTATATCCGTATGAAATGCCAGTTCCTTTTTTTCTATATCTACTTTTCTCAACACTACCGTTCTGATATTTACACCCTGTGCATTACCATTTGCCACTGCAGGATTGTGAAAAGGATTTTTATAACCCAGGGAGCCATTTAATAACCTGGCCCAGCAGTCTTTCTCCAACGCAGGTAAATCATATTCCATTCCGTCTATCAAAACTGTTCCCATTTGTTCCTATTAAGTTTTATATTTTTATTTTTATAAGGATTAATTCCAGACTTTATAAATTTTCATTTTTTACCCGGATAATCTCTGCTGCTATGCTGATGGCAATTTCTTCCGGTGTCTGGCTTTTGATTGGCAAGCCCACCGGCGCATGTATATTGTTCAGCCACGCTGCATCAATACCTTCAGCCCTGAATTCTTCAAACATCCGATTCATTTTATTTTTGCTTCCCAGTATGCCGGTGTATTTAAAGTGATAATTCATTAAAGCTTTCACTGCCGTGGCATCGGTACGGTAGCCAAAGGTCATGATTACAACATAACAATTGTTGCCTTGTTGAATCAATGCTGGCAATGCGGTGTAATCAACCAAGAGATGCTTCTCATGCACAAAAACATTTTGGATCATGGTATTCAATTCCTGGCGGTCATCAAAAAGATAAATATAAAAATCCATTGCACACATCAGTTTCGATAACGCCAGGGCACAATGTCCTGCCCCAATGATGCAGAGTATATTTTTATAGCCCGTTTTTTCTGTGAATAAAAAATCATCGTCTCCCTTAAATTGCAGCTCATAATTTTTATCGGGAACAGCAGGAAAAAAAACTATGCCTTGCGGAGATAATTGCAGGGTGCCGTTTTTATTTTCTTTTAAAGATGATACGATATTGTCAATTGCTGGTTCATCCTCATTTTTTACAGTGTATAAAAAAATAGTTTGTTCGCCAGAGCAAATCATACCGCTCTGATTTTTTGCTGCGGCTTTATCATGCACCTGCTGGTGTAAAGAATTTCCTGCTGAAGACTGATGAAGTTTTGATTTTGCCAGTTCAATAAATTTATGTTCCATGATTCCGCCGCCCAAAGAGCCACACATTTTACCATCGGCATTTACCGCCATCATAAAACCCTGCCTGCCCGGGCTGCTGCCTTTGCTTTCCAGTACATACAGCAACATCACGGCTATATTTTGCTGAAGGCTTTGATAGATGAGTTGCCAGGTATCAATTTGTTTTTGCATGGCCATTCTTAAAAAGGAATATTAACCAGGAGTAATTATAGCATCGAAAAAGGGTTACTAACTTGTTTGGGTTGCTCAGTAAAGAAAAAATGTACAAGCGTGCGACGCCAATAAAGCTAAATAACCTTACTAAAGCCAGGTACAAAAAAATCATTTCTCTATTAATTCTTTTTTCTCCTGTATCCCAAAAGTTTCATCGGCACTATTGTATTGCCCGTATAAATTCATCAATACTTTTTCCGGTGTCAACGGTGCATCAAAAGCCGGCTTTGCAGCAGGATTAAAATTTTTGATTGCATTGCGCAATGCAAAAAAAGCCCCGATACCATACATTAAAGGCGGCTCCCCTACTGCCTTTGAACGAAAAATGGCGAGGTTATCTTTTTGTGTTTCCAGGAAGTTGATGGTGATTTCTTTCGGCACCGAATAAATGTCCGGCACTTTATAAGTAGATAAAGCATTCGATCTTAATCTACCTTCAGCATCATACACCACTTCTTCCAGTGTCATCCAGCCGATGCCCTGCACCAGGCCGCCTTCAATTTGTCCCCGGTCAATTAATGGATTCATACTGCTGCCAAAATCATGCACCAGTTTTACAGCATCCACTTCATAAATCCCCCGGAGGCAATCCACGGTTACTGTAGTTACCGCAGTTCCATATACATGGTACGCAAAAGGATGCCCCTTTTCTTTTGTTTTATCAAAATGAATACCCGGTGTGGAGTAATGCCCATGCTCGGATAAGCTTACTCTTTTATTATAAGTGGCGAGTACCAGTTTCTTCCAGTCAATATCCGTTTTGTTTCCATTGGCATACACCAGTTCATCTTTTATTTCAACAGCAGTTACCAAAACATTCAGTTCATCCGCAGCCACTTGTTTCAGCCGGTTTAATATTGCGAGGCAGGCAATCTGTGTTGCCTTTCCATTAAGGTCGGCAGTAGCACTTGCTGCCGTTGGAGAGGTGTTAGCGATGCGGTAAGTATTGGTGCTGATCACTTTTATTTTTGCAGCATCAATGGAAAATACTTGTGCCACCACCTGCAGCATTTTAGTATTGACTCCCTGCCCCATTTCAATGGCCCCGGTGCTGACCACTACACTGCCATCTGTGTACACATGCACCAATGCCCTGGCCTGGTTCATCAATGTGTTGGTAAAAGAAATACCAAAACAGATGGGCATAAAAGCGATCCCTTTTTTATATAATTTATTAGCCGAATTAAATGCAGCGATCTCTTGTTTTATTGATTCCACCTGGAAAACATCATTGGCTTTATCCCAGCATTCATTGGCCTCACTCACTACTTTTTGCCCGTACAACAATTCATCGCCGGTTTTTAATAAATTTTTCTGTTGGATCAAGGTTGCATCTATGCCCAGTTCTTCCGCTGCTTTACTGATAGCAGCTTCTATCACAAACATACCCTGTGGGCCGCCAAAACCACGAAAAGCCGTATTGGGAGGCAAATGAGTTCGGCAGCAAAAAGCTTTGGCGGTAGCATTGGGAATAAAATAAGTGTTGGTGGAATGAAACAAAGTACGTTCCATTACTGCCGGCGACAAATCTGCTGATGCTCCTGCATTTTGATAAAAGGTAACTTCGTAAGCGATGATCTTCAGCTCTTTGTTCAGCCCAATTTTAAAATCAGAAGAATAGGGATGGCGCTTACCAGTCATCCGCATATCATCCATTCGGTGCAGCGAATATTTTACTGGTTTCTTTGTAACATGGGTTGCCAATGCACAAAGGGCGGCCCAGGTATTTGCCTGGTCTTCCTTACCACCAAAACCACCACCCAAACGGGTTACATCAATTTCAAGCTGGTGCATGGGCAGCCCGGTTACTTTACTTACTGCACGTTGTACAGCCGTAGGCCCCTGGGTGGAAGAAAATATTTTTATGGCGCCGTTTTCCTGCGGCATTGCATAGGCTCCCTGTGTTTCTATATAAAGGTGTTCCTGCCCGTTAGTATCGGCTTTGCCTTCAAAAATATGATCACAATCTTTCCAGGCAGCGTTGCAGTCACCCATTTTAAAAGTACGGGGTGGTATAATGAGTTCGCCTTTTGCAGCCGCCACTCTTGGATCAGTTATTAGCGGTAACCGTTCAATTTCAATTTTAATTTTTTTAACAGCGGCCCTTGCCTCCTGGTCGGATGAAGCCAGCACCAATGCCACCGGCATACCGCAGAAATGTACATACTCATCTGCAAACAATTCTTCATCCGGGATAATACCGCCAATCTGGTTGATGCCGGTGATATCTTTGTGAGTCAACACTTTTACAACACCCCTGCTGCTTTCTGCAGCCGTTATATCAATGCTCAATATTTTGCCATGGGCCACCGGCGAATCGAAACAGGCAGCATACAATGTTCCCGCCTGTACAGGAATGTCATCCAAATAAATAGACTCTCCCCTGGTATGTGTATATGAATCTATATTTTTCATCTTATGCTGTCGTTAATAATGGTATTTCCACTTCGGGAAATAAAACAATAAAATGTGCTTTGATCAATTGACCGAGTAAAAATCTTTTATACCCGGCTGTTCCCCTGGCATCGCTGATAGGAGCAATTTCTGTTTGGGCAACCTGGATCAATTCGTCGACAATGCCCGGTGTGATTTGTTTTCCGGCGAGGAAAGCGGAGCTTCCGGGAAGAAAAGCCGGGATGGGGCCAACACCGCCTGCTGCAAGGCCGGCGGACTGAACCGTTCCGCCATTTATTTCTAAATAGATAGCTGTGTTTACGCTGGCAATATCTAAATGTGTACGCTTGCACACTTTCTCAAAATTAAATTTGCTGAAGGCTACCGGCAGTTCAAAGTAAATTTTTTCGATACATTCTTCCGGCTTTTTATCCAGTGTTTTATAGCCTTTATACAATTTTCTTAAAGGCAACTCCCTTGTATTAGTCCCATCACTTAAAGTTAATTGTGCATCCAGTGCTAAAAAGAAAATGGTAAAATCGCCAATGGGTGAAGCGTTGATAAAGTTGCCTGCTATGGTGGCCATATTCCGGATGGGTGTAGAGGAAACAAGTTTGATGTGCTTATATAACCCGGGAAAATACCGGAGAAAAACAGGTGACTCCAGTACATCCGAAACGGTAGCTGATGCGCCCATCACACACAGATTTCCCTGTTGTACAATACCGTTCAGGTGCTGCTTATCAAATAAAAAATCAATTTCCTCATGCACCATGGTATCGTGCTGCTGTACATACAGGTCAGTACCGCCTCCTACAAATTTTGTGTTGCCGGCAGCAGCAGCCACTGCACCATTTGTTTTTCCAGCGTACGCATGTAATTGTTGCCTGATGCCAGAAAAATAAGCCGGCAGCAAATTATTGGCCACAGCAAATGCAATGGCATCTTCCCCATTTCTTTCTGACAGTTTATTGGCAACAGTTGCCGCAGCCCGTTCAATAGATTTGTAACCGGTGCAGCGGCATATATTTCCATTCACTGCATCCACTGCAGCTTTACACGAAGCATCTTTTTCATTTAAGCAAAAGCCTGCCAGCGATACAATGAATCCCGGTGTGCAAAACCCACACTGGGTAGCGCCTTCATTGGCAAATGCCTGCTGAATAAAATTAAGGCCCGTAACATTTACGCCTTCTACTGTAACAATATGTTTGCCATGCGCATTGCCCAAAGGCATGAGGCAGGAAGTAACAGAACGGTAGGTTAACCGGCCATCAATTATTTCACCGGTTAACACCGTGCAGGCTCCACAGTCCCCTTCCCTGCAGCCAATTTTTGTACCGGTAAGATTTTGTTGATACCGGATAAAATCCAGCAACGACATCCCTCTGGGCGATGCAGTAGTGATTTCTTTTTGATTGAGGATAAATTGTATCAAATTATTTCAAGTTAATATTAAAGTTACAATAAAACAGTTTAGGAAATAATACCGGTACTGATGGAGCTATTTATAAAACTACCACTTAAAAATTGTTCAACCTGGGTTTACATGGTCAGCAATCAATACAGCCTTTTAACAAAGAGGCCGTTCACTTGTTGGCAACACATTCAACAGCAATCAATTTTTAAAATATTCAAATTCTCTTTCTATGATGGTCACCGGTAAACCGTTCCGGTAAATTATTTTTTTTGTCCAGTTCTGGCGTTTATCGTATTCGTACTTGTAAGTGAATTGTTCTAACTGGTTACCTTCAGTATCCAGCCATATTTCTTCCACGAGATCGTTTTGGCTGTTATACCGGTAGTTGATTTTTTTGCTGATGCTGTTATTTGGTCCATATGCTGCCGTTTCGTCCAGGTTTAGCCCTGCATCGTAACTGTAGGTTGTTTTTTTTTCGAGACTGTCGTTGCCCTTATATAAATTTTCTTCGGTGATATTACCCCTGTCATCGTACCGGTAAGTTCCCCTCAGCAGGGTTGTTTTATCCGCATTTAATGTCACCCAATCTGTTTGATTGCCTTTACTGTCGTATAAATAAATTGTCTTTTCATCCAGGACTCCATCTGAGTTGTACCAATTATAGGCCGTTTGTTTTGAATTATTATCATACTCGTACGTGTATTTAGAAATAAGTGCGCCGGCTGGCATCAATAAACTTTGCTCCTGCAGGTTGCCGTTGGAGTTATACCGGTATTTAAATTTCGATTTAAGAGCGCCGCCAGGATTGTATAAATTTTGCCCGGTTATTTGGTCGCTGGCATTGTAACGGTAAGTGTACCGTACCCGGAGGCTGCCGTTTGGATTATAAATATTTTGTTCCTCCGTGTAGCCTGCTTTATTGAAAAGGTAATCTCCATTATCATTTACTCTTTCCCCTTTTGATGGTTTTCCAAAATTATCAAGCGCAGCATAAGAACGTGCTGCCATGAATTTCACCATTCCTTTTAGCCCTAATTGCGTTAACTGGTTAGTTTGCTTTTGTGCAGTTGCCTTACCGGCCAGTAAAATAAAAACAATCAAAAAAAAGGTATTTCTTTTCATACGAATATATACTATTTGTATCCAGGGTACCGCTGGTATAAATATTAAGATAGCATCTTTAAATTAAGCCGCAAAACCCAGTCCGGCATGGGTAGCCTCTATTTATTTCGTTGCCTCCTGATTTTTTCGGGAAAGAAGTAAATAGAAAGATCAATCCCGGTATCGGGAATAAAAAAGACTTGCGGACTATAATTATTAACCGGTATCAAGATTTGAAATTAAGACTAAAAAATTAAATGGACGAACGACAGGGGTTGACGGTAAACAAAGATCATTACACGGCAGCTTACTAAACAAACCGCATCCGGTAATTTTTAGCAGGATTATACAAATAACCTTAATTTAGAACGATCAATCATCCAAAATAACTATCTGCTAATGTATCAAAATGAACAGGAACACCTGCTAACAAACTTTGAAGATCATATTGTAAGGGCGGAAGCCGGTAAAAGGCTGGCTAATTATATTATTGATCTTATCGTATTTTATGTACTCATTTATGGGCTGGGTATATTGCTTGCGATTTTTGCTCCCACCTCCCTGGCATTCCTGGACGATTCACCAGGCCTTGGTTTGGCAGACAGGCTACTGACGCTGTTGTTGTATGCAACGTATATGTCGTTGGTAGAAACAATATTCAAAGGAAAATCTTTAGGTAAATTAATTACCGGAACCCGTGCTGTAAATCTTGATGGCAGCAGGATCTCTTCGAAGACGGCCTTTTTAAGAGGATTAAGCCGTGCGGTTCCTTTTTGTGTGTTGAGTGCATTTGGCAACCCCTGTAATCCATGGCAGGACAGGTGGACCGATACGCTGGTGATGGACGAAAAGCAGTCTCAAAGACTGTAATACTTTGTTGAAACATTGAAAAGCATTGATACCGGCAGGCCAGGAGATTTATCTAAAAAACTATGCTGTTAATAGTCTAGCAATTAAAGTCGTCATAAAGTCATCCAGTCATCTATGTTTAGAGAGTTTAGAAGTTTAGATGAAGACCTAAATAACAAATCATTAATAACCCAATATTTTTTTTATGAAAGCAATTGCATTGATTAAAACCGGGGATGCTGTAAACGCATTTAAGGTGATAGAAACAACAAAGCCGCAACCGCAAAAGGGCGAGGTATTAATTAAGGTGGCGGCTTTTGGTTTGAACTTTGCCGATGTGATGGCACGCAGGGGAATGTATAAAGAAGCCCCGCCGTTGCCTGCTGTGCTGGGCTATGATGTGGCCGGCACGGTAGAAGCCATTGGCGAAAATGTGACCGCAATAAAAATTGGTGACCGGGTAACTGCCATGACAAGGTTTGGCGGATATGCAGAATATGCGACCACCAATGCCAGTGCAGTGGCGGTGATTCCAGCTAATATTGACAACGCAACCGCTACTGCACTCACCACCCAATTTTGCACTGCCTATTATATCGCTGCGGAAATGGTGAATTTGCATAAAGGCGACAAAGTGCTGGTTCAATCGGGTGCCGGTGGTGTGGGTACTGCGTTGATACAGTATGCTAAGTATAAACAATGTGAAATTTTTTCTACTGCTGGTAGTGAAGCTAAATTAAATTACCTGTCTTCGCTGGGTGTACATCACCCCATTAATTATGCAATACAGGATTTCGAAGCTGCAATAAAAACACTTACATCAGGCAAAGGGGTGGATGTGATATTTGATGCAGTAGGTGGTTCATCCGTAAAAAAAGGTTTTCGTTCGTTGGCTCCGGGCGGCAGGTTGGTATGCTATGGGGCAAGCGAAATGAGCAACAAAAATATTTTCGGTAAAATCAGTTCTGCATTTGGTTTTGGATTTTATCACCCCGTAATGTTAATGGTACCTTCCAAAACGATCATTGGTGTTAATATGCTTCGGATTGCCGACAATAAACCTGAAATAGTGCAACGATGCCTGGAATCCGTGGTAAGATTAACCAATGAAGGCGTTTTTAAACCCACTTTAAGCAAAGTATTTAAAGTGGCTGATATTGCAGCAGCCCATGATTATTTTGAACAAAGAAAAAGTATTGGCAAAGTAGTGGTGGAATGGAGTTGAGAAGCAAACTATCCTTTATGATTACTGTCTGTTTCCAAAAAAGTGATTCTTTTTTTTATGCATTTATAAAAAAAACTGCCCTTTTGAGGCAGCCTTTTCATTCAACAAAAAATCAATTATTTTAATAATGATTGAAATACAATATTGTTAACTTTTACGGGGTATTTAGTTGTTAATTCTTTCATCCATTTCTCTTCCAGGTACTTTTGATATTCGTTGATCACCAGGCTTTTTGCTTCCTCAAAGCTGCGCTGCAGTTTTGCCGGATACATTTTGATAACTTTTACAAACCCTGCACTGTTATCTGCATTGTTTCTTACAATCTCCATAATGCCCCCTTCCACTAAGCCGGCACCTGCTTTAACTGGTAGCTGAGCCACTTCATACCGGGTTCAGGATATTTTCTTCATAACCATCTTCCCATTGATCCCTCGTGAGGCATTCAATTTTACTCACATGATACAGCGCTAAGCCTTCTTTCTATAAAACTGTTCACTTTTTGGAAAGAAATACATCGGATTTTCCAAAATATAGACGATCAGCAAAGCGTCATTTTAACGAAACCCTTTACAGTAAAGGGTTTCATCGTTTGGCATAACAGTAGTAATCATTATTACAGATTCAACAACAAATAAAATCTGAAATTATGAAAACACTTACCACCATCATCGCAATCACTTTCACTCTTTTTACTGCTACTGTTGCTGCACAAGCAAAATTTATAAATGACGGTACAGTTGCCAACAACGTTACCATTACAAACAATGAATTTCAATTTGAAAAAAATGCAAATGGCGCTGTTATCACCTGGCAGACTGCAAACGAAAGCAACTGCAGCCAGTTTGAATTACAGATCAGCTACGACAACAAATCATTTGAAACAATCAAAACCGTAGCGGCAAGCGATATGACGCAGTGGGCTACTAATTATGAAATTAAATTCCGTAAAACATACCTTTCTGCAGCAAAAGTTTACTACCGTTTAAGAACTGTTTTCACCAACGGTGCTGAAGCGTTTACCTCGGCTAATGCTTTTCAGGTTTCAACCGGTACTGCTGTTAGCTATGCAAGCATCCATTAAGATCAATTAAAAATCACCTGCCGGTTCCTTACAATACTTTTTAAATGACAACCAACTACGAATAAGCTTAGTGAAACATTTAGCTACAGACTAAGCAAAGCTCCCCTCCCTGCAATATTTACAATTTTTCATTGGTTCTTACGTTATCTCCCGGAAAGTTTCCTCTTGAAATATTTTAGTGTATGATAAAAAAAATTAACTCCCTGATTGTATGTATGGCCCTGCTTAGCATGTACGCCCATGCCCAGAGTAAAGCAATAAGTTCGGCAATTTTAAATCTAGGCACCAATACTTGCGGAAACAGGTATGCGGTTACCTTCTCTATGATAGGCAACCCGTTTACTACGCCATACGTGATGGCCGGTTGCGCTGTAAACCCACCATTTGGAGATATCTTCAGCAAATTCATTGCTTATAATCCCTTCAACAACCGGATTTATATCAACGATATCAGGTCTAATGACAGCAGGTTATATATTTATGACATGGGTTTACCGAACACTTATACCTGCCCGGCAGTAATGCCATTGACTCCAACTTTTAATTACCTGTATGTGCCGAATAATTTTGAATTTGACATAAACGGAGACCTTTGGTCTATCAGGGACCTCGTTGGTGAAAATGCAATAATAGAGCGGATTGACGAAGCCACTGGAACTATATTATTCAATAAAACACTCACCTTCCCTCCAGGCAATGCGCCAAATACACTTGGCAGTGGTGATATTGTATTAACCACCAATGGCAGAATGTTTATTGTAATGGGGGACAGCCCGGGGAAGTTCTATGAAATTACGAATTACAACACAGCCATGGGAAATGCCAGCGCCAATTTTATACAAGCGATGCCGAGGCCTTGCTATGGAATAATGTATATTAACGGTGCCATAGAACTTACAGGTACGGATTTGGGTGGCAGTTGCTATCGCTACATCTACGATTTGGGAACACAAGTCAGAGGGCCGGAATTACCCTTTCAATTGGGCTATACACCCATTGACAATTCCAGCATCACTCCGGCAACAGGCCTTGCAAAAAAATTAATCGGTAGTTCCGATGTTGACAGTGCAACCACAGATCTTGTATATGAAATATATGCGAAGAATATGGGCAACGTAAAGCTGGACAATTTTAATATAACAGACGACCTGGGTGCCGTATTTGGTGCATCCAATATTTCTGCAGTTACTGTCAGTTTTATTGCAGGTGGCAATCCAAGCAACCTGTTACTCAATCCTGCTTACGATGGTGTAACAAATATTAAAATACTAAATGAAAACCAGGTACTCACTAACCGGCAAAACGGGTATATAGCAGTTAGGATTTCACTCAGGGCAACCAACCTTATCAATAATACCATATATTATAATACAGCAAAATCTTACGGTGAAATAGGAAATTGGGGTAGCCGTATCGTCGTAGTTGATTCATCTAACAATGGCCCTGTTGCGGCTATTGACCCTAACGCAGATGGTGATCCCGGAGACATGACTGAAAATATACCCACCCCGTATTACTTTGGAAAGATACTGCCTGTGCGGTTTATTGACATCAAAGCCGGCAGGATAAGTAACAACCTGCACAGCATCCGGTGGAGTATAGCACCACCACCCTCCCCGGTAACAAAATTTGATATTGAATACAGTGAAGACCACAGTAACTGGCAAATTGCAGGCTCTGTAACCGGAGAAGCATCAAAAAATGATTTTTCATTCAACTATCATACCGCTAACGCCAACACCCTTTACTACAGGGTAAGGGCTTTTGAAAGTACCGGAAAAAGTTACCTGAGTGCAGAAGCGGTGGTAAGGAAAATGCAGGAAGACCAAAATATAAAAGTAACGCCCAACCCGGCAGATGATTTTATTACAGTGTATTCATCGGATAATAATTTTACAGAAAACAGGCGGGTGCAGATCTTAGATGTAAGCGGCAAAAAAATATTTGACCAGCCATACAGCAAACAGAATATGGAGATCAAAACTTCGCAATATCCTAATGGTTATTATGTAGTCAACATCATTAACAGGGGCAATATTTTCAGTACACAAGTGGTTATTAAGCACACAAAATAAACAATACTTTTTTCAGCAAAGAAGCCCGGCTTTTAATTAACCGGGCTTCTTTATTTATTCCATTTTTATGACTTTACTTTTTTATTAAGCATTCATTATTCAAGACTAAATATACCTGTTGATGATATTTTCCAAATATTCCTGCTTACCACTTGTTAAAGCAGGCTCTCCCTGCTCAACTGCAAAATCCCTCAGATCTTCCAGTGTTAATGAACCTGCTTCATATTGTTTTCCTTTGCCACTGTCGAAACTTGCGTAGCGGTCAGCACGTACTTTTTTATAGTCAGATTTTTGTAAAATAGTATCTGCCACAATCAATGCCCTTGCAAACACGTCCATGCCACCAATATGTGCATGAAACAGGTCAGCAACATCTGTAGAGTTGCGCCGGATTTTTGCATCAAAGTTAATTCCGCCACCGGCAAAACCGCCAGCTTCTACAATGATCAGCATTGCTTCCACCAGTTCGTTGATGTTATTGGGAAACTGGTCTGTGTCCCAGCCATTTTGAGAATCGCCCCGGTTGGCATCAATGGAACCTAACATGCCGGTATCTGCCGCCACCTGCAGTTCGTGCTGAAACGTATGCCCTGCCAACGTTGCATGGTTTACTTCAATGTTCAGCTTAAAATCATTCAGCAAATCGTACTGGCGCAGGAATCCAATCACAGTTTCACTGTCATAGTCATACTGGTGCTTGGTTGGCTCACATGGTTTGGGTTCAATAAAGAAGGTGCCTTTAAATCCGTTACGCCGTGCATAGTCTTTCGCCGTATGCAGGAATTTTGCAAAATGTTCCTTTTCCCGCTGCATGTTGGTATTCAATAAACTCATATAACCCTCACGCCCACCCCAAAAAACATAATTCCCGCCACCCAACGATATGGTTGCGTCCATCGCCGCTTTCACCTGTGCACCTGCATGTGCCAGCACATGAAAATCAGGATTGGTGGAAGCTCCATTCATGTAGCGGCGGTTGGAGAACACATTCGCGGTGCCCCACAATAATTTCACCCCGCTGGCTTCTTGTTTTTCCAGCAAATACGCAGCAACTGATTGCAAACGTTTGTCGTTCTCATTTATGTCGTTGGTGTAATCCACAACATCCATATCATGAAAGCAGTAATAAGGCAACCCTAATTTAGTAATCAATTCAAATGCCGCATCTGCTTTATCCTTTGCTCTTTCCACTGCATCCGTTTTTTCGTTCCAGGGGTGCAGATGGGTTGGTTCACCAAACGGATCAGCACCGTTACCGCAGAACGAGTGCCAGTAAGCGCAGGCAAACCGCAAATATTCTTTCATGGTTTTACCCGCCACTATACGGTTCTCATCATACCAGCGGTATGCCAGTGGGTTATCACTTCCCTGCCCTTCAAATTTTATTTGAGGAATGCCTTTAAAAAATTCTTTATCTCCTGTAATGATTGACATGGTATTCTATTTTTTGGTGATTGTATTTTATTTTGGTTAGAAATATTTTCTGTACCTGGCAGACTATCTTTATTCGGCTTCAATGGCGTCGCACTCTTGTACTCAATAGCTTTATGCTGCTTTGCCCACATTAACATTTGGCCTCACCTCCCTTCCTCCTCTCCCAGGGAGAGGAGGCGGTACTTCATCCCTTTAATAAACATTTTAACTTCCACATCGGCATTTGATCTTTACAGAACAATTATTCCCACATCCTGCTATTTAACAACCACTTCAATTTTTCGAACGCTTGCTTAGTTCCCCCCTTTGGAGGTGGAGCGGGGCAATAATTTCAGCCACTTCCCATACATCTCATCATATAATTTAGTTTGAGTTGGCTCAACCAAATTCAATGGTTTGAAATGCCGGAAAGCTTCAACCTCTGATGCATAAACTCCTGCGCCCAAACCTGCGCCAATGGCTGCTCCCACGCTGCCGTCGCAGTCATACAATTCTACCGGCACATTCAATGTATTTACAAAACTTTCTGTAAATACATCGCTTAAAAACATATTTGCTTTACCTGCCCGGATCACTGTCGGGTTCATTCCATTTGATCTCAGAATATCTAAACCATACCGGAAAGCAAATGCAATGCCTTCCTGGGCAGCACGGAATATATGTGCGTTCGTATGTTTATTCAAATCAATATTATGAATGTGTGCCTGCACGGTTTCATTATTCAACATTCGTTCTGCACCATTTCCAAATGGAAGGATCATCAATCCATCGCTGCCGGCATTGATTGTTTTTGCAGCATCATTTATTTGTGGATAGGTTAAATCGGCTCCGGCAATATTTTTTACCCAGCGGTTTAAAATACCGGTACCATTGATACAAAGTAATACACCGATTCGCCTTTGCATTTCAGTATAATTTACATGGGCAAAGCTGTTTACCCTTGATTGTTTATCATACATCAACTGATCCGTAACTCCGTAGATCACACCGGAGGTTCCAGCGGTAGCAGCCACTTCGCCCGGTTGCAATACATTTAAGGATAGCGCATTATTTGGCTGGTCGCCGGCTTTATAAGTAACAGGAATATTTTTTGCCAATGACAATGATTCAGCAACGGCTGCAGTTAATTTTCCATGTTCTGAAAAAACAGGTCGGATAGCCGGTATCAAATCTTTACTAAGCTGGTAATAGTTGAAAACATTATCACTTAATGTATTGGTTTTAAAATCCCAAAAAACACCTTCACTCAGTGCGGAAATACTGCTGGTGATTTCACCCGTTAGTTTCATGGCAATAAAATCTCCGGGCAACATCACGGTATGTATCTTACTAAATATTTCCGGCTCGTTTTTTTTTACCCATGCCAGTTTACTTGCAGTAAAATTGCCCGGTGAATTCAATAAATGCGAAAGACAGTTTTCGTTTCCAATATTTTTGAAAGCATTGTTGCCAATCTCAACAGCACGGCTGTCGCACCAAATGATACTGTCGCGTAAAACCGCTTGATTTTCATCAACACAAACCAAACCATGCATTTGATAAGCAATTCCGATGGCACCGATATCTGCAGGGTTATATTGTTGGGTTGCATGGGCTTTCGCGATGGCCTGCTGTACATGATCCCACCACATAGCGGGAGATTGCTCGGCCCAGCCGGGCTGCTTTGCAATAACAGGTGTTTCTGTTTCGGGAAACCGGGCAGCAGCAATACACACTTGTGTTTGAGCATCCACCACAGACACTTTAATGGAGGAAGTACCAATATCAATTCCGAGTAGCAGCATACAATCGTTTAATTATGTAAAGGTAACTTTCAATCAAGCTGTTTGGCAACCGTTATCTACCAAAAAAAATATGCTATTTTATCAAACTTATTATAAATTGCAGAAAAAAACTGATAAGATAAAGGTTTCGTTCTACTGGTTACATGAAAACACTCATTCAAAAAATACATGTAGAAGAAGAAAATTCATTCGCCTGCAGGTTGTACCGTACCCCTCATTTTGAAACCAACTGGCACAAGCATGATGAATACGAACTGATCCTTATTACCGAAGGCCATGGTACCGCACTGATCGGTGACTATGTTGGCGAATATAGGCCGGGCGATGTTTATTTTCTTGGTTCCGGCCTTCCTCACTGGTTCCGGAAATCGCATCACGATATCACCGGCAGCGCCATTGTGCTGCATTTTTTAAAGGACTTCTGGGGAGAAAACTTTTTACATTTACCGGAAATGAAAACAGTGCTGCGTTTGCTGGACAGTGATAAGAATGCGATACAACTGAAAAAAAATTTGCAAAAAAATATTGCTGCCCTGGTACAGCAGATAGCAAAAACGACTGGGCTGAACAGGATTCACCTGTTATTGGAAAGCCTTCAGCAAATGAGTGACTCCAGGCAATATACAGTGGTAACCAGGGCTTTCGATTCAAGCGCAAACAACAAGGAGAATACTGCCATTGAAAAAATATTCACTTACTCATTTAAACATTTCCTGGAACCGGTTACACTTGCAGGAGTGGCTGCAGTAGCGGATATGACGATACCTACTTTTTGCAGGTTCTTTAAACGCAATGTCAAAAAAAGTTATTTTGATTTTTTAAAGGAACTCCGTATCGGTCATGCCTGTAAGCTGTTACGGGAAACGAACGACCCGATTCTGGATATTTGTTATGTTAGTGGCTATAACAGTTGGGCACATTTCAGCAAACAATTTAAACAGGTAAAAGAAATTGCCCCGGGAACTTACCGCCGCCAGTTTAAAAACAGCTAAATGGCTGGTTTCACTATTTTGAATACTCATTTTTTTCCCAATGCGTAGTGAATACCACCCAAAATATGTTGCAGCAAAAGCGGTTCACTATAGCTTTCTTTGGTATGCCCCAACGCGGTATAAAATACCCTTCCGCCTTCAAAATTATGGCACCAGGCCATTGGATGATGATCACCATTTTTACCGCCCTTATAAGATGTTTCATCGATTTTTATCAGCACTTTTACATCCGGGTTCATGTTCTTAAAATTATACCACTCATCTTTTCTTTCCCATGTTGCAGGAAGGTGCCTGGTGGATAAATGTGCATTGTCCAGCACCACAAGTTTTGCAACCTGTTGTTCCGGGTGCGACTCAAAACTTGCTCCAACCATTTTTACATACCAGGGCCAGTTATACTCACAGTCTGTAGCCGCATGAATACCCACAAAACCACCACCTTTTCGAATGAAATTTTGTAATGCTTTCTCTTCCTCTTCACCCAATACCTTCATAGTGGTGCTAAGGAAAATAATGGATTGATAAGCATGCAATTTTGCATCATTGATATCCAATGAGTCTTCTGTTGCCTCTACTACAAATTTATTTTCGATGCCCAATTTCCTGATTGCTGCAATGCCGGCTTCAATACTTTCATGCCGGTAGCCATTGGTCTTTGAAAATATTAACAGCTTCGGCTGCTGAGGGCTGGCAATTTTACCACCGTTATTACCGGAAGCAGCAAACATACTGATGAGGCAAACAGATGCCGCTGTAAGGAATGCAAAAAATAAACGGTACTTTTTTTTCATAAATCAATTTTAAGAATCCTGTTATGCAGGTACATTTTTATCAACATACTGAGTGGCTGTTTAAAAATTCCCCGTCAGCTACCAGGTTCACACCTATCAGGTTGCCCATGCTTTGTCTCCTTTTTTGTAAGGATAGTCTCCCACATATTTTCCCGGCACAGGAATATACCTTAACGCTTGTGTTGCGCCTTCTTTAGAAGTAAAATAGCCAAACAGGGTAAGTTGTTTCATCATGGTGAAATAATGTGCAGGCGCTTGCTCATTTTTGGTTTCCTGGTACGCTTTCGCTTCAGCATCCAGGCCGGTCAGCAATGCTGTTCGCTGCGCTGGTGTGGCATCCATAAATGATTTACCGGTTGCTTTCTTACAGAATTCATCCAGGGTGGTAATGCCGGTGTGAAAAATTTGCTGATCTTTTTCGTTGTAGGTATCGTTCACCATTACCTTCATCAACTCCCCTACTTTAGCGGCCCTGGCACCGGGTGTGCTGGTGGCAGGCAAAATTGTTTCAGCAACTTCATCTAACAATATAATATCATCCTTGCTAAAAACGGCACCACCTATTTCGGGTTCGCTTTTGCAGCCGGAAAGCAGGCCGGCGCCAATGAATGCACCACCAGTTAAGGCTGCGATCATTTTTATCAATTCCCTTCTTTCCATTGTCGAAAAAGTTTAAAAGGTTGAATGTTTAAAAGTTCAAAGTTGCTACCCCGGAATGAAATGTTTACCCAGAAATAGTTGCCTTTAAACCCCTTCCGGTGAAGGGGGGCTACAAATTTCCTTTCTTTAATTCACTTACAGCAAAATCCACCGCCCTTGCCGTTAATGCCATATAGGTTAGGGATGGATTCTGGCATGCCGATGATGTCATGCACGCTCCATCTGTCACAAATACATTTTTAGCATCCCACACCTGGTTGTTGGCATTGAGGACAGAGGTTTTAGTATCTTTCCCCATACGAGCCGTTCCCATTTCATGAATACCGTGACCAATAGCGTGGCCTGTATCATAAGTACTTATTTTTTTTACACCGGAAGCATCCAGCATGGCCACGAGGTCTGCTACGATGGCTTTGCGCATTTTAAATTCGTTCTCTTTCAGTTCAGCATCCATGGAAAGTACCGGCAGGCCCCATTTATCTTTCACTGTTTTATCCAGCGTCATTTTATTTTCATGATAAGGTAATATTTCCCCAAAGCCGGTAGCGCCGATGGTCCATGAGCCGGGCTCGGTCAATGCCTCTTTAAAACCTGCTCCAATATTCAGTTCGGCCACTTCCCTGCTCCACCCTTCTCTTGATGCACCGCCCTGGTAACCAAAGCCACGTAAAAAATCTCTTTTATCTCCATTTAAATTGGCAAATCGGGTAATATAAAAACCATTGGCCCTGCGGCCATACGTATATTTATCTTCATAGCCTTCCACGCCGCCAGAAGCGCCCAGGTTGTAATGGTGATCCATTATATTATGCCCCAGTTCTCCGCTGCTGCTTCCCAATCCATCTTTCCAAACATCCGTAGCGGAATTCATTAACACCCATGCACTGTTCAACGCAGATGCATTTAGAAACACTATTTTACTGTTATATTGATACGTCTTGTTAGTCTCTGCATCCAGCACTTCCACTCCGGTTGCTTTCCTGGTATCCTTGTCATACATAATTTTTGTAACAATAGAAAAAGGGCGCACTGTTAAATTGCCGGTGGCTTTTGCGGCAGGCAAGGTGGAAGACTGGGTACTGAAATAAGCACCAAAAGGGCAACCTTCCCAGCAGCGGTTCCTGAACTGGCATTGGGTTCTGCCCGGAATCGGGGCTGTTAGATTGGCCACACGACCGATGATCATGTGACGTTTATATTTTTCTTTTATCCGTGCTGCCACATCTTTTTCTACAATGTTGAGTTCCATTGCTGGCAGAAACTGTCCATCCGGTAAATGCGGCAGCCCTTCAATAGAACCGCTAATGCCGGCAAATCTTTCTACATAATCATACCAGGGGGCAATATCACGGTAACGTATAGGCCAGTCTACTCCATGCCCGTCTTTTGCATTGGCATCAAAATCAATATCGCTCCAGCGGTAGCTTTGCCTGCCCCACAAAATGGAACGGCCACCCAGGCGATAACTGCGCCACCAGGTAAATGGTTTTACTTCTGTATAAGGACAATCTTTTTCATTGGTCCAGGCATCCATCACCTGCTCCTGTGCTGCCCAGCCACGGTGAACAACAGGATAATCTTTTTTCTGCTGATCAGTGGTTTTTCCACGGTGTTCAAAATCCCATGGATCTTCGTTAGCTGATTTGTAATCTTTCACATGCTCATGATTGGCACCACGTTCCAGCATCAACACTTTTAAGCCTTTTTCGGTGAGTTCTTTAGCTGCCCATCCGCCGCTGATGCCAGAACCTACCACGATGGCATCATAAGTATTTTGTGCAGTTGCTTTAGTATTGATGTTTGTTGAATCCTGTGGCATATAGCATATTTTGAAGTGGCAACCGTTGTATGGAAAATTAAAACTCTTATTGCTGCTGAAAAAATATTTCTTTTACAGCAACTACCATAAACGAATTTTTATTTTTTTGCCATGCTGCACAGATACTATTTTATCTTTTTATACAACTTAATAGCCTATATGGCCCCGCAACATGGGTTTTGTTTGTTTGCTAAACTGATATGTACTTTTCCCTGCGAAGTTTCCATCACATTCGCGGAATAGTATGGTTGTAAAATACGAATGTGTAATTGTAAGAGAAAGTGGATTGATACCCGGGTTGCCTGAATGCAGAACAGCAGCCGGTATTCGCCAAAATATTGTTTCTTTCCGTGTTAGTTTTATAATGCAACATGCAATGAAGTAAATGTAAACAGGTGGCTTAACTAAACAATAATGATTAAACATTTATCTTACAAACGCTTGCCAAACTATCAACCCCTATAGTTGCCAACTATTACATGAACGGCATGCAGCACCTGGTCATTTTTCAATGAAACTTTTTTATTCACCTGTTCTGCATCATCAAGCAATACTTTCATTTCCATTGCAGCGTCATCCCTGGTAAAGGTTATCTTATAAGTTGTATCGGCAAATACATAACCCATTTTACATTCATTCCACTCATCGGGAAGGCAGGGATCAAAACTCAATTCATCACTGGTTCTTTTTATTCCCATAAATGATTCAATGATGAGTTGATACATCCAGCCTGCAGAGCCTGTGTACCAGGTCCATCCACCACGTCCTTTGTGTGTACTTACCGCATATACATCAGCAGCCATCACATAGGGCTCCACTTTATAAGTGGCAATAGCCGCGGCATCATTGCCCCGGTTGATCGGGTTGATCATTTGCAATAGTTGCCATGTTGTTGCCTTATCTTTCAACGCAGCATAGGCCATCACCAGCCAGATTGCAGCATGGGTATATTGCCCGCCATTTTCACGTACACCAGGAACATATCCCTTAATATAGCCGGGGTTCAACGCTGATTTGTCAAATGGAGGATCAAACAACTGGATGATACCAATGTCCTTTTTAACCAGGTATTTGCCGGCTGATTGCATCGCTTTATTTACTTTTTGCCGGTCACCCGCTGTTGACAATACGCTCCAGCTTTGTGCTATGGAATCAATTTTACATTCATCATTTTCCACAGAGCCCAACGGAGTGCCGTCATCAAAATATGCACGCCGGTACCAGTTTCCATCCCATGCATTCTGATCAATACTTTTTTGCAGTTGCATGGCCTGATCCGTACACTTTCTATAAAACTCCCGGTCGCCCTTTGCTTTGGCCACTTCACTAAAACGAAGCAACACATCATATAGAAAGAAAGCCAACCACACACTTTCGCCCCTGCCATGCTCGCCAACTTTATCCATACCGTCATTCCAGTCGCCCGAGCCCATCAACGGCAAACCATGCACACCAAACTTTAATCCGTTTTCAATCGCTTTTACACAATGGCTATAGAGATTAGCCGACTGATCTGACTGAACAGGCAGATCGTAATAAGACTCTTCCCCTAAATTCAACAGCCGGCCTTCGAGAAAATGAATGTTCTCATCCAGCACAGCGGTATCACCTGTATGCAACACATATTTTGCCGTAACGAAAGGCAGCCAGAGGTAATCATCAGAACAGGTAGTGCGTACACCACGGCCTGCAGGAGGATGCCACCAATGCTGTACATCTCCCTCTTTAAACTGCCGCGAAGCATTCAATAGAATTTGTTCCCGGACAATGGCCGGTTTATTATGCAGCAGTGACAATACATCCTGCAACTGATCCCGGAAACCGAACGCTCCGCCCGACTGGTAGAAGCCGCTCCTGGCCCATACCCTGCAGGCCAGTGCCTGGTAATTAAGCCATCCGTTTGTTAAAATATTCAGGGCAGCATCTGGTGTTTCTATTTGTATAATCCCTAACGTTTTCTGCCAATAGTTCTGTACCTTTTTCAATGCCGAGTAAACAGTTGCTGTTCCTTTAAACTGCCTCATCAAACTTACTGCATGGCCCATATCATTTCCTGCACCAAGTTTAAAAATGATCTCGTAGTCCCCGTCATCCTCCAGTTCAAAAACAGACTGGATAGCGGCACAGGGATCAAGCCCCGCTCCAAATTTTCCGGAAAGCCTGGCTTTATTCATTGCTTCGGGGTTACTCAATAGCCCGTTGCGGCCTATAAATTCTGTACGGTCGGCAGTGAAGGTTGTAATAACATCATCCACTTCAAAAAATGCCGTTTTGTTTTGTAATTCCGTGTTGTAAGAATTTCTTGCCAGTATGGCCGAATGTTCGATACTCATTTCGGTTACCACATGCATTTGGGATTTTGGCCGAAGATCTCCAAGTACCCATTCCATGTACCCGGTTGCAGATAAGCGGCGTGTCCTTCCGGAGGTATTATGCACCTTGAGCACCATAAATTTAACAGGCGCTTCTAAATCTACAAACATGGTCATTTCTGTATGTATCCCATCTTCACGATGCTCAAAAATGCTGTAGCCAAAACCATGACGGGTGATATAAGATGACTTGCCTTTGCTTTTTAATGGTGTTGGCGACCAGAACTTTCCGCTTTCTTCATCCCGGATATAAAAAACTTCGCCGGCCAGATCCGTAACGGCATCATTGTTCCAGGTTGTTAAACGAAAAGCGTGTGCATTCTCAATCCAGGTATAACTCTGGCCACTCTCGGAAACGATTGTCCCAAAACCGGGGTTGGCCAGCACGTTTATCCAGGGTGCAGGTGTTGACTTTGATGGCGAGGTTACAATAACATATTCTTTCCCATCTTTTGAAAAACCACCCAATCCATTAAAAAATTGAAGGTCACCCGGGGTGGTATCTGATACAGGAAATGATGGATAAAATTTACTTGGACTGAAGTAAGGCACAACCGTCTTTAATTTATCACGCCTGCTGATCTGGTCTTCCAATGTACCATAGCGGTCAGAGATGATGATCCTTGCCACTGTTTGAAAAAGGATGCGGTCTTCATTTGATATCTGATCGGCGGAGCGGATGAAAATACCACCAGGTTGTTCTTTCATTTCTGGCCCGGCAGATGGAACTACCAATTCCAGTATCTGGTTTTGTAATGTTTGCCTGTAACCGCCATGATCTTCATTCCAGATCACCAGGTCAACCATCAATCCTTTCAGGCGCCAGTAAGCATGTGCCTGTATCATTTGTTTCACCAGTTCAATATTACCAGAATCTTCTATTTGCAGCAGCACAATCGGCAGGTCGCCTGAAATAGAATAACTCCACAATCCTGATTGACCACGGTAATTCCGGTTGATGACATTTGCATCAGCACGTAAAGTAGGATTGGCATAGATAACAGAGCCGGCAAGCCTTCCATACAATTGTGCGTCTGGTTCTACGGCATTGATCTGCCTCAATACCACCTGGCTGTGGGTCCACGATAATTCAAATCCACGGTCGGTTAAATGCTTGTCCTGGTATTTCTCTACAAGGCTGTTGCAAAAGGCCCTTGTTTCGGCAATGCCAATTACCATGTCAATCACCGCAGTTTGCTGTGGCTCAATAGTGATACGGTATTGAATAGCGATCACAGGATCGAGCACCGGCCCCTGTGTATTGGAAAGCGGGGCACTGTCATACATCATTTTTGGATGATGAATGGTATTACCACGGCCAATAAATTTTGCCCGGTCGGTCTCATATGAAATATTTTCCACGTGTGCATGGTGTACTTTCATTAAGTGAAACATGGAAGGTGTATGTTCATTCACCGAGCGTGGCCGCCTGTTACAAACGATCGCATTTCGCTGATCAATGATTTCTGTTTCTACAAACAAATTGCTGAACGCGGTATGGGAGTTGTCTGCCCCCTGTGAGGTAAGCACCACTTCGGCATAACTGGTTATTTCGAGGTACCTTTTTTTTCTTGAACGGTTGGTAATATGAATGCGCCGTAATTCCACATCATCTTCCGGCGAAACCACCACCTCTGTATGTGTTTCCAGTGAATGTTCCCGCCGGCGGAATTCGGCCCTTCCCTGCGAAAAAACGGCTTCATACATATCTGCTTCCTGCAGCGACGGCTGGTGTGCGGATGACCACACGGCATTATTATCCAGGTCACGGATAAAACAAAATGTACCCCATTCGTCGCAGGTCACATCCTCACGCCAGCGGGTAACCGCAATATCTTTCCACCTGCTGTAGCCGCCTCCGGCATTGGTCACCATTACATCGTACCTGCCATTGGATAACAATTGCACTTCCGGCAAAGGTGTATGTGGTGTGTTGATCACCCTGATCGGGTTTTCATTTACATCAACAGCCATGCTGCCGGTATCGGTGGTGTGTACACTCGGAGAGTAAAAAGTGGATACCCTTGGAATGCGTTCCTGCAATAACAATAACGTTGCCTGGAACTGTACTTCTGCCTCAAATCTTTTTTGCATTGGCTGGTCAAGCAGCAGGTAAGACAATGACAACAAACTCATACCCTGGTGATGCGCCATAAAAGAACGGATCACCACGTTGGTTTTACCCCTTGGCATACGGGAAGCTGTATAATCCACGGCCTCATACAACCCATATTCACCTTCAAAACCTTCTTTATATAACACTTCCAGGTTTTCACATGCTTCTTCAGGCATTACCATCAACGCCATCACAGAAGAATAAGGCGAGATTACCAAGTCCTCACCCAGCCCTCGTTTTAACCCCAAGCCCGGCACACCAAATGCCCGGTACTGGTAATTAAGGTGGGCATCTACCATATTATATCCCGACTCAGAAATACCCCAGGGTACACCGCGTTTTTTTCCATATTCAATTTGCTTGGCCACTACGGCTTTATGTGTCTGGTCGAGAATGGTATTGTCATATGATGGCATTACCAGCATCGGCATCAGGTACTCAAACATAGAACCGCTCCAGGACAGAAGAATGGGCGTAGAACCTGCATTGGTGAGTTGCCTGCCCAGTGCAAACCAGCTTTCCTGCGGCAACTTACCCTGTGCGATAGCAACAAAAGTACTCATCCTTGCTTCAGAAGCCAGCAGGTCGTAGTAGCTGTTATCCTTCCGGTGTTCTTCAGCATTGTAACCAATGGTAAATAAATGCTGAGTCCGGTCGTATAAAAAATCGTAGTCTACCGTTGATATCTCCAGGCACAAACGGGTAAGGCTTTCTATAATCAATATTCTTTCCTTAGCCCTTTTGCCGGCAGTGATGATTCCTGATACAAAAGCATCGAGCCATTCATTTTCCTCCCAGCTATTATCAGGCAAATAATGCGTTCTTACTTCCGGCAACAGCTCCATCGGAACAAAAGCAAGTTCTTTTAATGAAGGTATATAGGATAACAATTTTGTTGCGGCGCTTAGTTTTTCAGACGGTGGGTTTAATAAAATCCAGGGAGCAAGTACGCCCAAATCAATATTAATGTCCTGGATCTGCTGGCCTAATTTTTCTATCCACCTGATCGTTTCGTTATCATCTTCGTTATGACTGGTAAAAGCAGCAAGGATATTACCGAACGATGCCTGCAATTTGTTTATAGCATTTTTTGCCTCCAGCAATGTAGACGGCCATTCAGTTATAAAAGCGTGCAGTTCCTTTTCAAATTGCCGGATAACTATTTGGCTATCTTCTTTTGCCAGCAATAACCTGGTGGTATCGAGTAATCCATCAAAAGTTTTTTGAGAAAATATTTTCTCCTCCGGGAGCATAAACAATGCCTGCTTTAACGTGATCAAATGGCCAATGAAATTTCCGCTGTCCACCGTAGAAATATATCTTGGAGAAAGCGGGGCAAGAGAAACCGTGTCGTACCAGTTGTATAAATGCCCCCTGTATTTTTCTAATGATCTTATGGTATCAAGGGTTTGTGAAGTGCGTTCAATTAACCGGCCCTGTGAGATATATCCAAAATCATACGCTGTAAGATTTGCCAGTAATGACAACCCAATATTGGTGGGTGAGGTGCGGTGGGCAACCACTGGCGAAGGGTGTTCCTGGTAATTATCAGGTGGCAGCCAGTTGTCTTCTTTGGTAACAAAATCTTCGAAGAAGGCCCATATTTTCCTGGCGAGCTTTTGCAGCATCATTGTTTGCTCAATAGAGATATTACTTCTCTTTTTGCCTGGTTGCCGGCTTATCCACCAGGCAATAGCGGGCGCAAGAATCCATGCCATCAGCACGGGTATTTCAATTATCAGCGCCAACGAGGAGTAATACATCAGCCATGACAACAGAACGAACGCAAACCCCGGTGCTGCCCACATCGTTAAATAAGATGCCGGCAGGTTTGCAGGATTATTATTTACTGCAGAAGAAGAAGGATTCCACTCCAATAATTTCCTGCGTGAAATAAACATGCGCCAGCCCGTACGCAAAATAGCATCGGTATTTACAAACGCTTCATAAGGAAGAAAAATAAAGTCGAGTAAATGATGGATAAAATTTATTAGTCCCGACTTGATAGTATACATCAAGTGCTGGAATACAATGATATCTTTTGGCTTATGAAGCAATTCCCAGATAAACGTTATGATGGAAGAAGTAGTAATGATACCCAGCACTGTAAATGTCCAGAACCAGGGCGCAGACGAAAAAATCCAGCCATACAGCAGCATCAAAACAAATGACATTGGAACAAGGCTGCGACGCAGGTTATCAAATATTTTCCACCGTGATAAAATAGTAAGCGGGTTTTTTGTAAAACGTTTGTCCGGAGCCGGTACATTCGGAAATAACCACCTTGCTATCTGCCAGTCGCCCCTGACCCAGCGGTGGCGGCGTTTCATATCTGCGTTATAATTGGATGGATATTCCTCATATAACTGCACATCGCTTATCAGGCCGCTCCGGGAATAACAACCTTCCACCAGGTCGTGGCTGAGAATACGGTTATCAGGAAACCTGCCGTTGAGCGATTGTTCAACTGCATCGACATCGTAAATGCCTTTCCCAATAAATGAGCCTTCTTCAAAGAGGTCCTGATACACGTTTGAAATGGCACGGGTATAAGGATCAGTACCAGGTTCGTTGCTGTTTATTTTTGCAAATACCGAACTTGCTGACTTTGGATGGCTGTTAGATACCCTTGGCTGCAAAATCGTATATCCATCCACTACACGCTGGTGTTTTTCGGAATACAGCGGATGATTTAATGGATGCGCCATGGTGCCGATCATTTTCCATGCAGCATCTCTTGGAAGTAGTGTATCGGTATCCAGCGTGATAACATATTTGATCTTTGGGAAAATAGTTTCGTCCCCCACTATCAATGAAAAATTTTCCTTTTTATTTTGTCTTAACAAAGCATTCAGTGCCGATAACTTACCCCGTTTACGTTCATATGCCATCCAGGTTTTTTCCTTAGCATTCCATTTTCTTGGCCGGTGAAAAAGAAAGAACGTATCATTTTTTGTGCGGTCGTACTTTTTATTTAATGCGGTTATTTTGTTTTTTGCCAAAAGCAGCAATGCGTCATCTCCGGGCAGTGTTTCGGTTGCAGCATCTTTAAAATCTGTGAGCAGGGCAAAATGCAGGCGTTCGTTCCTGTTAGCAAGGAACCTAACTTCAAGCCCTTCAATCAAATGGTCCACATCATCGATATGAGTCAACAGGGTTGGTATCACCACCAGGCTGCGTAACGCTTCGGGTATATCTTTTGAAAAATCCATCCTTGGCAACAAATCCGGGCGGGCAATGATGGTCGCCATCCAGTTTACAATAGTGATGGCAAACTGGCTGGTTGCAATTAAGCAAAGAAAAGTGAGCAACATTACTTTCCATCCATGCAGCCCATCTGCGAAGCTGGTACGCACCAGCAACCAGCTTAACAGAAAAGTTATGATGGAAATTGAGGTGAGATACCAAAAAACTGGCGCCTTATTAAATAGTTTTTTACAAAAATCTCCCGGTGATATTTTCGGCCTTGTCTGTTTTTCAACTTGTGCAAATCCTTTTCCTGTTAAGTAATAACCAACGTGCGACGTTCTTGAAGGTCCGTTTCCCGGTAACAAACTGTTCTTTGCTATTTCAACCACCATTTTTGCCACCTCTTCTTCCGGCAAGTTGCTGTTCTTGGCTGTTTTTTCTATCACATGCCTGTAAGCATCCCGGGTATGGAAATCCATCTGCTTGTACACATCATTGCTGTCGGAAGAAAGGATCTGTTCTATGATGCTGGTTTCTTCTACAAATTCACGCCAGTCGGTAGTATTTAAAAAGCGCAGGCTGCTGATGCTGTTGCTGATTGAAACCTGGTCGGCTGCCTGTTTCTGATTTTCGAGGTGTACCAGCTCGCTGCTGGTCAATCCATTTTCAGATAACCGTTGCTCAACCCAGCTCAATGGTAGTGTTAATGCCGCGCCTTTATCCAGCAGGCGGCGGGTTAATTCTGCAACAAACGCACTTTCCATGGGCGGATTGGACCTTGCCATGTCTGCTATTACCAGCACCAAACTTTTGGGATCTTTGATTGCAGTTTCCGTCATTTCATCTGCCCAGGAATCAGCCAGGTTTTTATTGAGGATATCCAAAGCGATCTGCGTAGCAAGCCTGCGCAAATTTTCAAGCAATGCCAACCGGAGCATGATGGGTACAGCCCACAATTCACCCAGTTTTAATGCCGTTACAGTTTGATAAGCCTTTATGAACCCAGTTAGACTTTCCAGGTCAACCCGGCCATCGCTGTGAGAAATAATCTCCACCGCAATATCATACACCCGTGGAAGACCTTCTGATGCACCTTTTGCCAATTGAGGCAGTCCCCGGCTGTAGCCTTTGGGTAAATGCTTTTTTCCAGTATATATCTGCTCCTCTATGAGGTAAAAATTATCCAGCAACCATTCACCTGCCGGCACGATCCTGTTATTGGACTTAACATTTTCAGTTAACAGTTCATGTACTTCCAGCAGGATACCCTCATTTTCTGCTAAGCGCTTTAATAACTGTTCGGAGGGATGTCCCTCAATCAGCGTATGCTTTTTTGCCAGTTTTTGAGCATACAGCTCCATCTGCTCAATGGTAAAAAGTTCTGAGCGGAAAGGAGATTTTTCGTTTGCATATTTATCTTTAAGACTGTCTCCAAAAAAAGGTGTAAGAATTGTTTTTGTTAAGCTGGTAATTGCCTGCGGAAGCACCGCAGAAAAAATGTCGTGCGGCTGATTTTTTTTTCCGTAAAATTTCATGCTGTCTTTTATTTTCTTTTGCCGGGAATTTGTTGCTGAACCAGTCTGTTGATTTAGCCAACAATCATGCCTTTAAATTGCAAAAAATAAAAGCAATAAATGGATTACGGGCAGAATTTCAGGACGGAATATATGCTATTAATTGTAGAGAAATTTCTACACTTTGAGGAGTGTTAACGGGCCAGGTTCATATAATATCCATGCTTTCGCACTTCCGGTGGCAATGAATCTATATTGACCACCTCCCCGCTGGTTAAAAGCAGGGCTTTATTAATTACATTTTTCAGCTCCCGTAAATTGCCCGGCCATACATAGTTTTTAAATACATTTTCCACTTCGGGAGCAAAGCCAACAACCTCTTTCTCCATTTCTTTAACCGCCTGCCGCAGAAAATGATTGGCAAAAAGAACAATATCATCTTTTCTTGAACGCAATGGCAGTAGTTCAATACTGAAATCATTCAGACAGGAAAAAAGGTTTTCATTTACAGCACCCGTTAACATGGCATTCCATAAAAAATCCGTGCTTGAAATAACTATCCTTACATCGAGGTCTACTTCTTCGCCAGAGCCTGCTTTTTTGAGTCTTTTCTTTTGGATGATCCGGAAAAGAGCATCCTGCATATCCTGTGATAATGCCGTTATGTTGTGCAGCAGCACCGTTCCCCCATTTGCAGTTTCAAAAAAGTTAAGCCGATCCCCGGGGAACCCTTCACCATTGCCTGTGGAACCGCAAAGATCATCACTGGTAACAGCGACAAAAGGCATTTTGCTGCGCCTGCTTCTTTTATGAATTTCGTAGGCGAGTACTTTTTTGCCACAGCCTGTTTCGCCATACAGCACTACATTGTAATCGGTAGGTGCCACCAGGTTAATTTGTGTATTGATATTTTTAAAATACTCGGTATTGCCAAAAAAGTGTTTCACATCGGTTGTCAAATTCCGTGTTGTTGAATAATTATTACTGCCATTATCTTTCCTCAATGCATTTTGAACGATCAATAGTATTTCTTCCGGAAGAATTGGTTTGGTTATGTATTCGAATGCCCCACATTTTATGGCACTGATCGACATGTGGATATCATCATAAGCGGTAATGATGATAAAAGGGACGGCGGCATTTTTTTCTTTTACCTTTTTTAATACAGTGATACCGTCCGTGTCACCAAGCCTCAGATCACAAATCACCAGGTCGGGTTGTGTATGGTCGAGAAATGTAAGTGCTGAATGACCACAGTGCATTGGTATAACGTGATACCCATGTCGTACCAGCAGCTTTTCCAGCAGCAGGCACATATCCACATCATCGTCTATGATTAAAATTTGCTCCATACACAACAGTTTTTCTCAAATTTCAAAAAGCAACTGATCTTCCCTGTTCTCTACTTTTATTAACCGGATAAAATTGTCATATCCTTCTTCATTATCATGGTCGCTGTACATCCCGTAAGAATCAAGACTGTACCCTTTCAACCTGTCGTTTGCTTCCAGCAGGTATAGAATAGAAGAATCAGAAGGATCCGAATCACCTTCAAACCGAAAGGTTTTAATAATGATTAACTCTTCAGGCTGGTAAGTCTTTCCCTTACCGGCGGTAAATCCTTCGACCGTCCAGCGAAACTCATTATCCATTTTTTGTATCCGCAGCTTTTCAAGAACTGCAGTCAGCGTTGTCATTTCATCTGCGTCTGTCATAAAAAATTTATTTTCTTATGCTGACTCAAAACACATGCCTCAACCCATTAGTGTATCAATCGTGAGAAATTTACAACCTGTAAAAGGTCATACTGTAGATTTTTTACCACACCGGGATAATGAAGACGGACTGTGCAGGTGCAGCTAAGAAAATTTTACAGGTAAGTATCAATTAACCATGCCAGTTAGGGTATTCACAATATGAACAAACCCGCTGAGACTGGAAGGTTTTTGTAAGCTAACAATTGGCACCTGCCTCTAAACAACAGGCAATACCAGGCGATGCCGAAGAGGTAGTAAGGTGAATATATCAGTGACCGAAAGAAATCATAAATTCCGTTCCTTTGCCCACTTCTGAATCAACATCCACGGTTGCATTGTGCGACCGCAGGATTGCCATAGTGGAAGATAAGCCGAGACCTACCCCATTCGTCTTGGTTGTAAAATACGGATCAAATAAGCGCTGAATATTTTCCTGTTCTATTCCGCATCCGTTGTCCGCTATCAGCAAATGTATCACCCCGTTTTTCTCAATGGATGTAATGGTCAGTGTGCCTTTGTGTTCTTCCATGGCTTCCACGGCATTGGTGAAAAAATTGGTGAGCGCCATCCCTAATTTTTCTTCATCAGCATTCACCAGTAAAGAAGTATCAATGTCTTTTTTTAGTTGTATCCCTTTCAGCGTGATCCTGTCGTGTGAAGCCACCAGCGCATTCTGAACAATGTTATTGAGGGGCACAGGCTTTAAAGTAACGTCGTAGGTTTTAAACGAATCAAGCAGTTGGCGGATAAGGTCATTGATCCGCAGGCTGTTTCTTTTTACAATTTCAACATATAATTTTTTGGTCTCATCTTCTTCTTCATTCATACTCTCCACTGACAGTAAAATATTATTAAGCGGGTTACGCACTTCATGTGCAAGCATCTTTACAAAGCGCTGGGCCGATTGAAATTTTTCTGCAATAAAGTTGGCCTGTTCAGCTTTTTTTAACCCGGTAATATCATGAAACACACCCTGCAGGTAGCTGCTGCCGTCTGCTGATTTTTCACGGGTAATGGTGAGAATACCTTCATATTCTTCATTGTCGAGTGTTTTCAATACTACTTCCTTATCCACCATTTCATCTGCCTGGTACAGTAACTGAAGCAGTCTCTGTACTTCTGTTTCATTTTTTAATAACTGTAAAAAAGAAGCTCCCAGCGTACTGCTTTTACCAAATATTCTTTGCCCAGCCACGTTTATATTCATCAGTTCCAGGCTTTCATTTAAGGTAAACATGGCGTCTTTTGAATTTTCAAACATTGCCCGGTATTTCTGTTCGCTTTCTTTAAGTGCATTGTTACCCTGGCAACGGGCCAGTGCATACCGGATAGACCGTTCCAGCAATTCCGCTGTGATCTCAATTTTAACCAGGTAATCGTAAGCTCCCTTTTCGGTAGCTGTTTTATCAACGGCCGCATTACCCTTACCGGTTAACAAAATGATCGGTATAGTGATACCGCCGGCGATCGCTTCTTCAATTAACTGGTCGCCTGTTTTGGCACCCAGCCTGTAATCTACAAATGCAATATTGTACTGCATCGTCATTAATTCCTTCAAAGCCGTTTTATAGGAAGCACTCCAGGTTACATTACAATGGTAATGTTCAATTTCACTTATCAGTTTCGAGGTGATAAAAAAGTCATCTTCATCATCATCGATTATCAGTATGTTCAGATTTAAAGCATTCGATTGCTGCATGCCCTTGATTTGAATTTAACGGTGAATCTTTTTACACTGCTAAGTTTGTTCCAAACTTAAATTTAAAAAAACATACGCTGATTTAACTGGCCTAACATTTACAATGTCCGTTTGAGCAATTTATTCCCCAATTTAACAAAAACGTGAACCTAAAACTATCCTTGCAATCTATTTTTGTTTAATTAATTTTACACAAAAACAAATAAAAATGAACAAAATCCGGTATATACTTGTTGCAGAAGATGATACGGACGATAAAAATTTATTACAGGCTGTTTTTGATGAGTGCCAATATGATGTTCCACTCCAATTTGTAAGCAATGGACTGGAGCTGCTACAATACCTGGAACAGGTAAAAGACAATAGATCCATCCTGCATTTTCCCAACTTCATTCTGCTGGATTTAAATATGCCGAAGATGGATGGCAGACAGGCATTGCTCGAAATAAAGACAGATCCTGCTTACAGGAAAATTCCCATTATTGTATTTTCCACCACCAAAAACGAGGATGAAATAAACCGCTGCTACGAACTGGGGGCGAACACCTATATTGTGAAACCATCTTCCTACAAGGATTTCCTTATAACGATTGGTACCATTACTGATTACTGGTTAAAATCTGCAGCAATCCCCAATAGTAAGCTCCAATAATGGATACGCAGGTCAGCCTCCCTCATCTGGCATTATAATTTCTATTGCATACTTATGTAACTGTTGAAAATGAAAAAACTATTGATCATTGATGATGAGGCTGACTTTTGTACCCTTGTTCAAATGCAATGCCGCAAGGCTGGTATTACCTGCCGCTGTGCCAACTCGCTGAATGATGGGCTTCGCATGGTAAAGACTTTTAAGCCGGATATAATCATACTGGACAACAACCTGCCAGATGGCAGCGGCTGGTCGAATGCTACAGCCCTGCTGAATGAGTTCCCGGAGGTTATCATTCACCTGGTAACAGCTAAAAATGCAGCCCGGTTATTTAATGAATATAAGGATCATCCTTCGGGAAGACTATTCGCCTGTCCTAAACCAATTTCATTATTTCAATTGCAGGAAATCATTGCATAAACTGGGAATTAAATTTCCCGAACCTATTTATTCCAGCATTGCCTATTCAATGTTACTGAGAAAATTTCCCCGAAAGAAAAAATGCGTTCATTTGTTCTTTTGTTCATTTGCCTGGAATAAATAAAAGACCACAAAGCATTAATTGCCTTTGTTTATTTTTTGTTCCTTCGGAAGAATGATATGAAAAACAGCCCCCTCTCCTTCTTTACCTGTTGCATAAATTTTACCGTGATGATTCAAAGCAATTTTTCTGCATAATGCCAGTCCAATTCCCGTACCTCCATAGGTATATAAATCATTCAGGCGCTGAAAAATAACAAAGATCTGTTCGGCATATTCCTGTTCGAACCCAATGCCATTATCTTGTATTACTATTTCATAATACGTCAGCTCTTCATCAAGATTATGCTTTACCTGTTCAAAATGGGCAAGGGGCGAACAGGATAACTGTATTAGAGGGGCAATATCTTTCCTGGCAAATTTCAAAGAGTTACTCAGCAGGTTATAAAACAATTGCCGCATTTGCAGCGGGATTGCCTCTATTACAGGCAACCCGGCTGTTTCAACCACCGCATTTTTTTGCTGAATCAGCAGCTCCAGGTCATTCAGCACATTGTCGAGCACCGCATTTAAATCTATTTTCACAAACAGTTCATTACTGTTAGATAAACGTGAAAAATCAAGCAGGTCCTTAATCAATGTATTCATCCGGTCGGTTGCCTTCTGAATTTTATGGTAATAATCTTTAGCGGTAGTATCGGCATTGATCATTGAATGTTCCAGGCGTTCAGTAAAAAAACGAATTTTACGCAAAGGCTCCTGAAGGTCGTGGCTGGCTACATAAGCAAATTGTTCCAGTTCGGTATTTGATTTCTCCAGTGCTGCATTCATAAATTCCATTTCTATATTGGTTTGCTTCAATTTTTCTTCAGCCATTTTTCTTTCGGTAAGGTCCCTCGTTACCTTAGAAAAACCAATTATCTTATCGTCATTATCATGCAATGCAGTGATAACTACACTTGCCCAAAACATGCTGCCATCTTTTTTAACCCGCCAGCCTTCATCCCAGGCTTTGCCGGTTACCACTGCTTTTTTGATGAGCTGTTGAGGGAGATTTTTTTTTCTATCTTCAGCAGTGTAGAATAGCCCAATATGATTGCCAATGGCCTCTTCAGCAGTATATCCCTTGATTCTTTCTGCACCTTTATTCCAGTTTTCGATAATACCTTCCCGGTTCAGCAACAGGATAGCATAATCCTGTACTTCATTCACCATTCTGAAATTCCTTTCTTCACTTTTCTTTAATTCGGTTGTTCTTTCTAACACTTTTCTTTCCAGTTCCTGCTGCACTAATTTTCGTTCCGTAATATCCGTTACCGAGCCGGCATAGCCTGCAAAATTACCATGGATATCATAATAAGGCGCCCCTTCAGTAAGGCACCATCTGAGGGCACCGCCCCTTCCGGTGATCCTGAATTCGGTGACGTACTTTTCACGTTTCAGCAGGCAATCCCAAAACCTGGAAGGAGCATTTATTTTATCCTCTTCCACTACTTTGCTCAACCAGCCAGTACCCAATTGATTTTCCATTGGTTCTCCAGTCCATGCTATCCAGGTATCATTCACAAAGGTGTTTTGGGCGTTGGTGTCCGTCATCCATAATCCTACAGGTGAAACGTTGGCGATCGTTTTAAAAAGCAATTCACTTTTTTGTATTGCTTCAGCCCATAATTTTTGGTCTTGGATATCAGTGCTGGTACCTACCCACATCTGGATGTTTCCATTAGCATCCTGTTGCGGAATGGCCCGGCTTAATTGCCAGCGGTATTCACCGTCACGTGTTCTAAAGCGGTGTTCCAGCAGGAAGTCTGTTCCGGTGGTTACAGCATGCTGCCACTTCCTGGTATTTTCCTCCCGGTCATCCGGATGTACGATTTGCAACCATCCGTCTTTATCGATTTGTTCGGGTGACAGACCGGTATAATCATACACCGACTGGTTAAAATAATTCAACTGCCCTTCTGTATTTCCTGTCCATACGAACTGCGGCATTGAGTCGGCCAGTAACCTGAATTTTTGTTCCCGTTCAATCAGTTCCTGCTTGGAATGTTTTTCCTCTGTAATATCCATTATAGTTCCCAGCATTCTTTCGGCCACATGCTGTTCATCATAAAAAACTTTTCCTTTCGCTTTAATCCAGCGGATATTGTTCTGGTTGGGCAGTATCCGCAATTCAAAATCAAGCAATCCCGTTTCCAATGCAGATTTTATAGCACTGTTGCGGGTGGCCATATCATCAGGATGCACTTTGCGCAGTAATTCTTCATGACTGGGTTGTGCATCTTTTTCGAATCCAAGTAACTGCAGGTATCTTTCCGAATAAAATACATTCCGGGTAGTAAAATTTAATTCCCACATCCCCAGTTCTGCTGCACCTATTGCCACATTAAGGCGTGCCGTACTTTCTTCCAGTGCGGTTATAGTTGCTTTTTCGGCTGTTATGTCAATTACAGTTCCATATATCTTCACTGGCTGCTGCTGCTCATTTTGTATGGTCTTGCCGTACACCCTCACCCAGTGAATTGATTTATCCGGCCAGATGATCCGGGCTTCATAACTCAGGGAGGCCCGTGCTGTAATTGCTGCCTGAACAGCTTCATCCCGCCGGATTTTATCGTCGGGATGAAAAGCTTCCAATAAGTTTTTATGGGTGATACTTCCCTTGCCGGGAAAGCCAAATATCTCATTCAGCCTTTGCGAACTGATAAGTGCATTTGTGATTAGGTCCCAGTCAAAAGTACCCATTTCTGCGGCTTCTATAGCCAGCCTGCTGCGTTGTTCGCTTTCTGCTAATACCTGTTGAGATTGCATTTGATCCGTAATATCGACCACGGTACCGATAAACCGTTCTGCAATTTGCTGTGAATTAAAAATTACCTTTCCCTGGGTTTTTATCCATCTTACACAGTTATTATTGAACTGCAGAATACGGTAGGTAATATCATAATTACCGGCTCCTGAAGGATCCATCGATTGTTGAATTGCTTTCTCTACATGGTCCTTGTCTGCAGGATAGATTTGTTCGGCAAAAATATTTATATCAACCTGTTTGCCCGGCGGAAGTGCATATATTTTTTTACATTCCTCCGACCAGTTTAATTCTCCGGTGACCGGGTTGTATTCCCAGGTTCCGAGGTTGGTTAATTCGATGGCCATCCTTAACCGCTCTTCACTTTCTTCTATTTTTTTCCTGGCTTCTACTTTTTCTGTTACGTCATTTACCGTAACCATTATCCCGGAAATCTGTCCATCTGGCTCAGATAATGGCGTGTATTGGTAATCAAGATAAAATTGCTTCATCCCGTCGTCGCCTTCTATATACGCCACCGATTCGCTTTCCCGGTAAGTTTCGCCTACATCGTAAACTTTTGATAACAGCCCGGGATACTTTTGGTCTTTTAATTCCGGAAAAACATCCAGGAGTTTATTACCAATAACATCACTTTCTTGCTTTCGCCACATGCGCTCAAACATCACACGATTACCCATTTCGATGGTATGATCTTTACCCCTGAAAATGGCCATTGGTATGTGGGATTGCATTACAAGGTTGCGAAATTGTTGCTCACTTTCTGCCAGTGAATGCTTGGCTTTCACTATGGAAGTAACTTCTGAAGCCACCACCATCACACCCGAAACATCACCCCCCTCTTCCCGCAGGGGATGATATATCAAATTGAAATAAGAAAGATCTTCAGTTTTACCATACCGGTTCAGGTTGACAGGAAATTCTGCTGCGTGAAATGGAGTCCCGGTTGTAAAAACCTCATTCAACAACGGGGCAATAATTTCTTTTACTTCGGGCAATGATTTAAACAAAGGTTTGCCAATAAAATCAGCCATCGGTTTGTCAACCAGTTTCAGGTAAGTATCATTGGCCATTTCTACAATGAAGTCAGGTCCGCGGAAGATAGTTATTCCCAGTGGTGCCTGCTGCACAGTATTTCTAAATCGTTTTTCACTTTCTTCCAATTGAAGGAAAGCTGCCACCAGTTCTTCCTCTGCATTTTTCTGATCATTAAAATTTGTAAAAGTGCCAATCCACTTTTCAATTACTCCCTGCTCATTTTTAACTGCTTCGCCGTTAATATAGAACCACTCGAAATTCCCGTCCTTACTTCTTAAACGTACCTGGGCTTTATACGCTTTCCCGGTAGCAAGGGAGTCGGACCAAATTTTCAGTACATTCTCAATTTCATCGGAATGGACCATTTTTTTGAAGGTACTTTCATCGTAAGGGTCAAGGCCAGTGTATTCTTTCCAACGCCGGGAAGCAAAAGTTTGTGCTCCCATGCTGTCTGTGGTCCACACCAGTGCAGGCAGCGAATCGGCCAGTTGACGGAATTCCTTTTCACTTTCTTCCACCTGGTTCCTGGCTATCACCTGTTGTGTCACATCCTGTAGTGTACCATTTAAACGGTAAGCAATGTTGCCTGCACCAAATGTTGCCCTGCCTTTTACTCTTACAATTCTTACTTGTTTTGTTACCGGGTGTTCAATCGTGTATTCCATATCCAGCATACCACCCGAAGAAAATTCTAATGATTGAGCTATTGCCTGCCTTAAGGGCACCCTGTCTTTTTCTTTGATCACATCAAACACTGCATCCAGGTCGGTTTCACCCCCGGTTTCCACCCCAAACCACTCTTTCAACCTGTCATTGCCTGTAAACTTATTGGTGCCAGGATTAAAGTCCCAGGTGGCAAAACCGGCAGCGTCGATGGCAAACTGTAACTGGTTTATGCTCTCTTCCAGTTTTTTCAGATTAATTACTTTTTCTGTGGTTTCATTGCAAGTAACCAATATGCCGCCGATCTTACCGGTTTCATCAATAACGGGACTATAGCTAAAGGTCCAATAAACATCCTCCAATTTTCCATTGCGGTAAATTGGGATGAATTGGTCTTCACTCCACGTGGCTTCACCACCAGCCAATACCTGGTCTATCAGCGGTTTAATTACAGGCCATATTTCCGCCCAGTAGTCTTCTGCCCGCCCACCCAGCATAGCCGGATGCTTCCCATCTTTTCCAAGACTGGGCCGGTAGGCATCGTTATAAAAGCAAATCAATTCGGGCCCCCAAAATAAAAACATCGGGAACCTGGAATTAAGAATAATACTTAGTGTGGTGCGTAAACTTTGCTTCCAGTTTCCGGGGTCACCTACATTCGTTTTACTCCAGTCTTTTGCCCTTGTAAGTTCGCCCATTTCTCCACCGCCTGAAAGGAAACTATGCTGGCTGTTCATAAACAGTTATTATAATGCTCAAATAAAAATAAAAATCTTTTAAGTGCATAAGTTATTTAAAATATCCAATATCCTACATGGCAAGTGTAATTCTTTTATTTTTTTTGAATATCACTTCAGTCGTTGTCACGACGCAATGGCATTTACAAATTGTGGAAATTTGTAGATTTTTTTACTCAGTAAAATAAAAAAGATCACGGTGGATAAGATTAAATCTATCATCCGTTAATGATCTCCCCGCCATTGGGATGAAGAAACTGTCCTGAGATATAGGATGCATCTTCAGAGGCAAGAAAGAGAAAGGCTGGTGCAACTTCTGCCGGCTCTCCCGCCCGTTCCATTGGCACCTGGCTGCCATGCTCTGCCACCCGCTTCTTATCAAAACTTGAAACGATCAGTGGCGTCCAGATGGGGCCGGGTGCAACACCGTTTACCCGTATCCCTTTTTTTACCAGGTTTGTTGCAAGGCTTCTTGTAAACGACACGATGGCGCCTTTGGTAGCTGCATAATCTATCAGGTGGGGGCTGCCGCGGTACGCAGTTACGGATGACGTATTGATAATGGAGGCACCTTTCTTCAGGTAAGGCAACGTATATTTCACTAAGTAGAACATAGAAAATATGTTCACTTCAAATGTTTGCTTCATTTTTTTCATATCAATATCAGCGGCATTTTTTGTTTCGTAGTGTATGCCGGCATTGTTGATAAGTACATCGATCTTACCAAATTGGCGGATGGTTTTTTGAACCGCGTTTTTACAAAAGCCTTCTTTACTGATATCGCCTTTGATAAGCAGGCATTTTCTGCCATACGCTTCAATACTTTTTTTTGTATCGGTGGCATCTATTGTTTCATTCAGATAAACAACGGCAACGTCTGCTCCCTCCCGTGCAAAAAGTATACTTACTGCCTTCCCGATACCACTGTCGCCACCTGTTATTAACAACACTTTGTTGTTAAGTTTGGGTGTCAACGGTTTTTGAGCATCTGCTACCGGCTTTGGCTCCATCAGGTATTCACTGCCTGGTCGTTGCTGTTGCTGTGGTTTGTTGACTGGCTTTTTAGCAGTTTTAGGCATGGTTGTTTTTAGTTTGTTAAGAGGCTTTGCCTGAATTGGAAGAAACACTTTCTATCCATGATTGTATGTGCTCTTTACTCCGGTTCATCTTATCGGACAGTCGTTGTAACAATTGGTCTTCTTCCCCCGGGGTGTACTGCAGGTCTTCATCGGTAAGGTCTGAATTTACCTCCTTCAGCATTTCTTTTACGGCGGACCATTCCTTTTCCAGTTTTAATTGTTGGTTCATATTGCTGTTTAATAAAAATATCATACCAAAAACTGGCCTTGCATATTTTTAGTCAAAAGCAGTATGATGTTTGTTTATTACAACAAAAACATTCATGAAAAGCTTTCTTGCGCCAGCGTCAGTTTAGTAATGGAGATTGCCGGGTATGGCGAGGCAGCGTCGATAAAGCCACTGGATATCCATCTCAACAATTATAAATACTCCTATCCTGTCCAGTTTATAATCCCTACCCGTCATCAACTGTATGCCGAAGGTTCTTTTTGAATAGCCAGATAATAAAAAAACAGCATTACCGCTGCTTTCTCAAGTTGTTGAATCTATATTTCTTTTTTTTCTACATGGAGAACTACCCGGAATGTTTTCTTTAATTTGAATTACCTAACCGCAACCCATCTCCAAAACGGGAAGGGCCAAAAAACGGTCGGGGAAAAGAAGTTAAGGTGTTTTGAAAAATTTTAGCCGGTCAATCGTAATTTTCGATCTATTTTTTACAAGGTCATACGGCTTTTAACAGACCAATTTTTTCACGTGGTATAAAATTTCGAGGGGTTGTTTTTTTAAATTCGGAAGGCCTTAAACCCGTAACCTTGTTAAACTGGTTGCTTAAATGAGCAACGCTGCTATAGTTGAGTTTCCATGCTATTTCCGACAGCGAAAGTCCCTCATTTAACAGCATTTTTTTTACTTGTTCAATTTTATAAGCAATCACAAAATCACGGAGTGTAATCCCGGTTTCCTGCGAAAAGATACAAGAAAGGTTGGCATAATTACAATTGAGGTAATTGCTTAGGTATTGGGATATTTTTTTCGAAGATGATTCGTCTTCATCTCGGATTCTTTTTATAATACAGCTTTTAATTTTATCAACCAGTATCTTCCTGTCATCTTCAATCAGTTCAAGATGCCACGCTTTTAATTTACACTGCAGCATTACTTTTTGATCATTTGAAATGAGCTGTTTTAATTCTACTGTACCCAATTCAACATTACTGTAACGCATTTTCATTTCGTCCAGTATTTTTTTTACGATCATAGTGCATCGTTCACAAACCATATTTTTAATAAGCAGGACCATATTTTAATTTTTTATTATTTGTTCTGCAGAACCTAAACAAAATCTAAAAAAAGTATGCCAAATAAAAGTATGTAACGGCTTTCTAACATTATAATGGCAAAATGAGAATTATAAAGCGAGTTTTTATATTTATTGCAGGAAAATGTGCAAAAAACAAGTGTCTTATGTAATTAAAATATGCTGCTTGCCAATCCTGGTAAATTTCCAATTCGTAATTTTGGGGAAATATTTCTACATTTCATTCATTTCATTGTAACTGTTCACAATCATCTAACTATTTTCCTCGGCCGGCAGAATTGTGCTTCCTAAACCCATGCTACTTACGAAACAGTATTAATTGTAATGAACCAACTGGCAGAAGAAAATACAATAAGGGAAGAAGGTAAAAATATTTTTATCCTATCTGAAAGCAGGCTGATGGCAATATAGAGAATAACCAATAATTTTTATGAAACAGGACGAATCCAATTCAGCGTTCTTAGAAAAAATATTGAGTTGATGCTGGGTATCATCCCTGGTTTCATAAGATGCCCTTATGAACTGGCAGGCACAAATAATTTCATGAATCAAAACAAGGATCTCACAATTCCCATTTCCAGTCCCCTTAATTCTGCCAGGCCCCTCAATCTTCCGATAGCAGAATAACCGGGATTTGCTTTCTTTTCCAGGTCATCCAGCATTTGGTGCCCATGATCGGGGCGCATGGGGATACTTATTTTTCGTTGCATCATTACTGTTATGATCTCTCTCACCACGGCATACATATCCACATCCCCCTCCAGGTGGTTATCTTCATAAAAATCGCCCCATTCATTTCTTTTGGTACTGCGCAGGTGAATGAAATTGATCCGGTCGCCAAATTGTGTTACCATCGCCGGCCGGTCATTGTCGGCCCTTACGCCAAAGGAGCCCGTACAAAAATACAGGCCGTTGTTTAGGGAAGCCACTGCAGTGAATAATGCTTTGATATCCGGTGCCGTACTTACCACACGGGAACGACCCAGCTTTGGAAAGGGCGGTCATCGGGGTGGATGACCATTTTTACATTGCATTCATCTGCTACCGGAATAACCTGCTGCAGAAAATAAATCAGATGGGAGCGTAATTTTTCTGCATCAATATTTTGATAGGCATCCAGCGCCTGCTGGAACTGCCCAAGCGACAGGCACTCTTCGCTTCCGGGCAAGCCTTTGATCATGTTATGTTGCAGCAATAATCTTTCCCCTTCATCCATCCCATTAAATTTTTCTTCCGCCCTTTGCAACTCTTCCTGCGAATAATCATTCGCCGCATTTGTTCGCTTCAATATAAATACATCAAATGCAATCACTGCCGAACGTTCAAACCGGAGTGCAAGTGAACCATCCTGCATTGGATAGGCAAGGTTCGTTCTTATCCAGTCCATCACCGGCATAAAATTGTATGTTACAATGTTAATACCACATGCAGCAAGGTTCCTGATCGTTTGCTGGTAGTTGGCTATGTACTGTTCAAAATTATCGGTCTGTGTTTTGATGGCTTCGTGTACGGGTACACTTTCCACAACTCTTCAAACCATACCTGTGGCTTCAATTTCATTTTTACGTTTTGTTATTTCCGATATCGGCCATAAGTGTCCATCGGGGATGTGGTGCATTGCAGATACCACCCCGGAACAACCTGCCTGCCTTATATCCTGTAAACTAACAGGATCGCCTGGCCCATACCACCGCATTGTTTGTTGCATTATAAACATAAAATGATCTTTATTTTTGATTCTCCATTCGCAACTGTCTGTTACCAAAACACCGTGTACAACGCCGCCAGCATTCCACAAATAATTACTGACCCAACAATAAATCCCGGCGACACTTTAAACATAGATTTATCAATTTCAATAACATGGGTATCGTGCACTGATTTTGGTTTTGCCAAACTAATTGAAACCATAATAATTACAATGGCGAAGAAGGCAATCGTCATCCTGTCTAAAAAAGGATAATCCGGGAAAGCACCATTGGTGCAGGTTGGCAAAAATTTTAACACAGTGGAAATAGGAACTGTCAGCAAGGCACCCGCCAATCCTGCAGGAGCCGTAGTTTTTTTCCAGAACATACCCAGTAAAAAAATAGCCAATACACCGGGAGAGAAAAAGCCTACGTATTCCTGGATAAACTGGTAGGCCTGGTCCAGTGATTTTAATGAAGGTGCCACCACCGCAGCAACCAGCATTGAAATCATCACTGCCCATCTTCCGGTAAGCACCAATTTTCTTTCTGTTGCTTCTGTATTGATGTACTTTTTATAAATGTCTAAAGAAAAAATGGTGGAGATGCTGTTGACTTTTCCTGCAAGTGAAGCCACGATGGCTGCAGTGAGTGCTGCAAATGCAATACCTTTTAAACCCGCCGGCAACAAATTCATTAAAGTAGGATAAGCATGATCGGGCTTTATTACACCCGCTGTATCCGTCATTTCTGCCTGGAACATTCCATGGTTGTGCATCACGTACATCGCAATACCGGGTAAAACAGCAATTACCGGCACCAGCATTTTTAAAAAAGCAGCAAATAAAATCCCTTTGCGGGCTGTTTGCAAATCGGCACCCAATGCCCGTTGAACAATATACTGGTTACATCCCCAGTAAGCTAAATTATTGATGAGCATACCGCCAATCAGTACTGACATACCCGGTAATTCTTTATAATGCGGATGTGATTTGTCAAAGATCATGTGAAAATGCTCCGGCGCTTCATTCTGCAAAATAGCAAGCCCTTTAATAACATCTTTACCAAATCCAAACTGGTCAGACAGTAAGGTCAATGCCAGGTAAGTGGTCACCAGTCCACCCAATATTAACACCAATACCTGGAATACATCTGTGTAGCCGATCACCTTCATGCCTCCCAATGTAACAACGATGGAAAACACACTCAGGCCTGCAACACACCATCCAAAGCTGATTGGTGCAATGGAAGAAATAGCCAATGCACCGAGGTAGATAATGGAAGTGAGGTTTACAAAAACATATACCAGCAACCAGATCACCGCCATGATCAAACTTACGGTATCACTGTAACGCATAGCCAAAAACTGCGGCATGGTGAAGATCTTATTCTTAAGGTACAGCGGAATGATAAATACAGCTACAATGATCAATGTCGCCGCAGCCATCCATTCATATGTTGAGATAGCCAGGCCCAGTGCAAAACCAGCGCCACTCATGCCAATGAAATGCTCGGCAGAAATATTAGACGCAATTAACGATGCGCCAATGGCCCACCAGGTTAATGAACCTTCGGCAAGAAAAAAATCTTTTGAACTTGTTGCAGCAGCTTTCTTTTTACGGTATATATAGATACCATAAGAAGACACCAGTATAAAATAAATAATGAAGACAATGTAATCTGCTGCCTGTAATTTGTTCATTCGGTTAGTTGGTTTGCAATCGTTCACTCCATTTGCGCAAGCATGAATGAAGAAAATAAATCTGTTCTTTATTTCACCTTTAAAAAATCCTTCGTTTGATCAGCTTCTTTTGTTAAATCCTATTATTAAAATTGACTTATTTTTTTATATTGGAGGCATAAATGATCTCGCCTCTGTAGTTAACTGTTTGCACCAGTCGTTCATTCGATTTTACCGAAAACACCATAAAGCCATACCCGGATGCTGCCATTTTACTTTCGGGTATCAATTTTACCGGTGTTTTTTCAGAAGCTGCGCCTGAAATAAAATGCTGTGTTTTACCACTTTCCAAATGCTGCAGTTTATGCTCATGTCCGGCGAGGTACACATCCACGCTATACTTTTCAAAAAGTGGTTTCATGTATCTGCGAATTGCCTTGGTATCGTACCCTTCGTTTCTGCTGCCGCCGGTAAACATCGTGTGGTAGCCCGCTACAATTCGCCATTTAATGTTTGCAGACTTATCAGACAACGGTTCTTCCATCCACTTTTTTTGTTGTGTGCTGTCCTGTGCTTTTACATTGGGGCCATATTCCGAATTTGAATAAAATTCCGGTATCAAAGGATTGGTATCAATAAATAAAATTAAAATTTTACTGGCCGTTTCTCCGGGAATTGAAATTAATTTAGCGTAATACCTTGCAGGCATTTTCCACGGGCGGCTGATCTTTGAATAATTGACCTGAGCATCGGGGTTACTCGTGTAATCGTGGTTACCCAAAACAGGATACCAATCCCATTGTAAATGAAAATCGGTGCAGATATCTTCAAAAGAATACCGCCACAAAGGATCATATTCACTTATGACGCCACTTGGATAAAAATTATCTCCCGTAGCGATTGTAAACTGCGACTTGATTGCAGTAGCAGTTCTTCGCATTTGTGCCGCCACTTGCTTTTGATGATTGGCACCATTGCGGCCCCAGTCGCTGATAGCAATAAAGTTTAACACACCGGTGCCCACAACAAGTGGTGCAGGTGGTACATAATTCAAACTGTCTTAAATAAAAACCTGTGCATTGGAATCAATCAGCAACAGGCTTTTAATTATTACCAGTAATAAAATGTTCCACTTCATTGCGGGTATTTTTCTATAAAAGTAAATTTAAAACCCAAAGCAGGTACTCCGGGTTTTTGAGAACGCTTATACTATACGAAAAAATTAATTATACCCTGGATTTTGTACCAGGCTGGGGTTGTTGTTCAATGCTGTTTGTGGTATCGGGAAAATTCTCCTGTAAACATCCACATTTTTGTTACTTAATCCATAAGTATTTTCAAATTTACCAAACCGGATCATATCACTTCTGGCCAGCATTCGTACAGCATTTCCCTGCAACGCTCCAGGAAAATATCACCTGATGTTCCGGAAGACCTTAAAGTAATGGCCTTTTCCACTTTAGAAACGGCGCCCATTCTTAACCCTTCACTCACCACCATCAAACAACCTGCATTTGACATTGGTAAAACAGCGGCGGAGATACTTTTTAAAGGAATCGATAAATCAAATTTTGACCACAGCCGTGAACTGGTGATACTGCCCTCGTACGAGTTGAAAGAGATTCGACCAGTATAAAATAAAACAGTTCACTGCGGTTAAACAGGTATCAGTTGCCCTTTAAGACTTTCCTTTTTAACCATACCCTCACAGGCTCATCATACAACTTCAAACAAGCCCAGGCAAGCACAACAGACGATGCCAACACAAGCACACTGACCGGGAATGCATCCTGCAATGGAATTTTAGTGTTAGCTACCCAGGCCGTATAAATATAGATAAGCGGATAATGTGTAATGTAGATGGGGTAAGAAATATCGCCAAAGAATTTGCACAGGCGGGAAGCAAATTTGCCCGTAACGGTACCGCCTGCCCCAAGCAAGACGATGATAGGAAAAATAAAAATAATACTGAATGAATCATATAAGCCATTCATCCACAAGTGTTCGGGGCCACCGATCCTTGGCAGGGAAAGCACCAGTACGATTAACAGGCTGCACCACCCGAAGGCGTGTTTAACCTGTACCAGCTTTCCGGTACGAAAGAGCAGCAGTCCGGCAAAGAATGGATAGATCATCCGGGTAAAGCCGATCCTAAGTTGCGCCGGTTCAAGTGACCAGCCTCCAATAACATCACCATTTCCTCCCACTGCTGCAAGCTGAACCAGTGCAGCGCCTGCCAGCACCACCAATACGGATAAAGCTGCTTTTGAAAACTTTCTCACAAAAAGGCCATACATGATATTGGCAATGTATTCAAAGAACAACGACCAGGCGGGGCCATCCAGCGGATGCATCTCGGTCCAGCCCCGGATATCCATCGACGTTGGCACCGGAAGCAATGTGAAACCGATGAGCATCATCATCAGCATTTTCCATACAGGCACTTCACTTATCCCGGGCCAAAGAACTGAATCCTGGAAATAGAAACATACCGCACCAACAATCATTCCCATAACCACCATTGGCTGAAGCCTCACCAACCGGCGTTTGAAGAAGTTTCCCAGCGTCATCTTGCCCCAGCGGTCGTCGTATGCATAGCCAACCACAAACCCAGACAGCAGGAAAAAAAAGTCCACCGCAAGGTAACCATGGTTGATAACCTGTTGGAAACGGCTGGGAGCGTGTGCCTCAAAAATATGGAACGCCACCACCATAACGGCAGCTACCCCACGCAATCCGTCCAGTATGAGGTAATGTGGTTTTGAAGTTAAGGTATTGAGCTGCATCGGTAAATTAGTAAGGGTTAAGTTAATGGGTTATTTGCAATCATTCATTTGTTGTTTTTCCTTTTGCCGGCGAACAGCAGGGAAATTTATGTCATTCCTTTTGTCCTGTTATTCTACTGCCGGTGAAATTTCGCCGTCTGTTGGCGCATAATCCCGGGTTGCTATTATTAAGTAAATATATTTAGTTTAGCTTCCTGTTAAGTTGATCAGCTATGTATTATTAAAAAATATAAACATGAGAGCCATTTTTTTGATGATCTGCCTGCTGCCGGTTGTTGCCAATACACAAACAAAAAAGCCAGCAGTAACAAACGACCGGCTGAATCATTTGGCCGAAGCCTATGTTCATTTAGGATTAACCATCGGGCTATATGACCCTGATTTCGTGGATGCCTACTATGGCCCCGACAATTTGAAGCCGGTAACTGTCAAACAAACTGTGTTGCCAAAAGACAGCCTGCTGAAAGTTGCTGACCAGTTGATTAACCAACTGCGCCCATTCTTTGCAGCTAATAACGATGTAAGCAAAAGAGCTAAATGGATCAGCAGCCAGTTAGTGGCAGCCAAACGCAGGATCAAAGTATTTTCCGGTGAGCAGGGATCATTCGACCAGGAAGCAAAGGAGTTATTTGGCGTACAACCACCAACATTCACAGAAAATTATTTCCGCACATTAGTCAATCAATTAGATCAACTGCTGCCGGGAAAAGGTGATGTTAAAGACCGGTTCCAGTTACTGGCCAACCGGTTTATCATTCCGGCAGATAAACTAGATACCATTTACAGAACCACGATAGCTGAAACAAGGAAACGCACCCTGCAGCATTACCCGCTGCCTGCCACCGAAGATTTTCGCCTCGAATACGTAACGGGCAAACCCTGGTCGGGTTACAACTGGTACCAGGGACAGTATCAAAGTTTGATTCAAATTAATTCGGATATCACGGCGTATATTGAAAAGGCCATTGATGTCGCAAGCCATGAAGGATACCCGGGGCACCATGTGTACAATACTTTATTAGAAAAACATTTGTACAAAGACAAGGGATGGGTAGAAGTTTCACTATACCCCCTGTTTAGTCCGCAATCATTGATTGCGGAAGGTGGTGCCAACTTTGGCATTGAGGTGGTTTTCCCGGGCACCAGTAAAATTCAATTTGCCAGCGAAGTATTGCTTCCGCTGGCGGGATTGGATACCACCGGTCTGTCTCTTTACTTCCGGGTGCTGGCCCTAAAAGAAAAACTAAAGTTTTCGGACATAGAAATTACAAGAAGATTAGTGGATGGTAAAATAACAGAAGCCGAAGCGATCCGCTGGACGATGGAGTATAGTTTTACAGATGAAAAAGGCGCTGCAAGATCACTTGCTTTTAAGAAGAAGTACCGCAGCTATGTTATCAACTATACTTTTGGGCTGGATATTGTAAAACGCTACATTGAAAACAACGGGGGCACAGAAAAAAATCTTGCAAAACGATGGTCAATTTTTCATTGGCTGCTGCAGACTGAAGTGATGCCTGCCGACCTGATGACCAGGAAGATGAAGCGGTAACCAAAATAAGGCATGCGTTAACGACCGTATAAATTAAAGGCCCGCTTTAACTGCAATCTCCCAGGAACCCGGAGTATAAAAAGTGCAAAAAGAAATATCTAGATGCGTCTTTTAAAACTTGTGCAGTTGCGCAACCAATATACCGGTGAATTTCCCTGCCAATAAACCCAGCAGCAGGTCCATTCTGAGATGCTTACTGACTTCATCGCTCTTTTGAATGGGAATAAGCCTATTAAAACCTGAATCCTGCGGTAAAATAAGGATACCAGCCCTCCACCGATTTAGCAGCTATGAATTGAAACACGGATAATTCTGCAGGAGCAAAATACAATCCACCTCCCGCTCCCTGGTGCCATCTGGAATCATTGAATCCTTTCTGCCATACTTTTCCGATATCATAAAATCCAACCAGCCCCAGTTGCCCGGGTAAAATATAAGAGGTAAGATTGGCCAGTTTGATCCTTATTTCTGCATTATTATAAAGCAGTTGGTCTCCTGCAAAACGAAACTGGTGAAACCCCTGTAAATTAGAATGGCCACCTAAAAACAGCGATTGATAAAAAGTAGTTTTCCCGATCGAAAACCCTCCGCCTGTGCGGTTGGCGAAAACAACAGACGATTTTCTGCCGAGGCTTTTGTAAAATACAAATTGCCCTGTAAACTGCAGGTAATTTTTAGCATACGTATTGAGACCGGTATAGCAAACCCATTTAAAATTGACCACCCCTCCCATGGTAGGGGTGAGGAGATTATTACGGGTATCCCTCGTAAAATCTGCCACGATACCTGCATGCGTTTTATCATTTGCTATGGTAGCGCTGTCGTAAGAATGAAGGGCCGAAGAATTGGCAATAAAACGGCCGGCATTATCTGCTGCTCTGAAATGATAATACTGAAGCGAAGGGCCGAAAGAAAAACTACTTGCTTTTTTTCCGCGCCACCTGAATGCAGGACTGACCATATAATAACTAAACCTGGTTCTGTAATACCTTTTAAAATCCCCGGTTTTATCAAAAGCAGAGGCATTGCCCCTTCCAAAAAAGTTTTGTGTGTTGTCAGGCGCAAAGGCACCGGCCTGCAAGATAAAATCAGCGACACCGGCAGCATGCAGCCACTCCCCTTTGTATGTGATCCTGAGAGCTCCTGTAGAAAAAGAATGGGCCACCATAAATTGCTGCATACTTGAATAAGGCTGTTTGCGAAAGCCCTGGTTGATCCATTTTAACCCAGCCCCCAGTAAAAAACCATCATCCACATTATAGCCCATCCACAACAGCGGAATAGCTTTATTGTAGCGGTCGGTTAACTGCTGTGCCGTGTTATCAGCATCACTTGAAAGGTGCCGGCGAACCTTGTTAAACAGGCCAGTAAATAAAGCATTGGAATCACCCTCATATACATGTATCTTACGGAGGTACGGGTCGCTTCCGCTAAACGAATATTGTTTTGCCGAAACCCCATCTCCCACAATACGGATGGTAACAGGTGAGCTGTTGTTTCGCACTACCACACTGTCATTACCCCCATAGATGAACAACCGCAATTCTTTTGTGACAGCGGGATCCAGTACTCTTTCATATAATAATTTTCCAACCGAATTTTCGTTCGAAACCTTAAAAATGGACACACTCAATTTCCTATCCAGCGTATCGCTGATACGTATAAGTTCTTTTTTATCTGACGCGGTAATGTCTATTATTTTATTAATAAACCGGTAATACACGGGCAACACTCTCAACAGGTCCTGCCTTCGTTTTTGCAACTGATCATACAACTGGGTATGTGTGGCCTGGTAAACGCCTGCAGGCATTTGCTTCAAAGCAGTTTCAATTACAGAATCACTTAATTTATTTACCACGTTTGCAGTGGCATTCGTCCAGTCATCATAAGAAAGTTCATTGGTAAACAGGCCATCTATCAGCCGGGCATTAAACACAAATGTGTTGATATTTTTCACCCGTGCACCAAAGCCCTGGAATTTGGGCATGATCCAGGGAAGTGACAATATTTTTGGAAAAAGACCCTGGTTCACATAAAATACCTGGTCCCGGTCACGTGGTATGGGCCTGTATAATTTCGCTTTGCCTTTTGCTTCATACACCCAGCGCCACTGGTCCCCATGGCGGTTCCAGTCTCCGATAAAAATATCCTGTATCCTGGCAGTTAAAAACGATTGCTGATCCACCGCATGGTCATTGTCTTCTTTTAATTTCTGCTGCATCTTCAGGGTGGACGTTGATTTACCCATCGGCTCCCTTTCTTCCAGCAGGGCCAGGGTGTTTGCAAAATCCCTGCTGTATATTCCCAACTGGGTATCTGGTGCAATGTAAACAACAGCCGGGTTACTGTGGGCCACTCCCAATGCATTGGCAATAACAGGAACGGTTAGTGGCGCATAGGGAAAATTAGCAGACACATTATCCTGTAAAATATCAGACGCCAGTGTCTGGCTAAGTGCCTGGGGCAATAATACATCCGGAAATTTATCTATGCTGCGTAGCACCCAATCATTACCTTTTGCATCTTTCAACCTTAATGATCGGGTTTGCATACCACCGCCTGTTTCAGTAGGCACCAAACCAGCGCTGGAAATACGCAACACCGGTAAAGTTGTTTCCATTGCCCAAACCTTACGGTAATTTTCCCCAAATAAACTCCGGTGAAATTTACCTACCTTATTGTAGGCTGATTTAAGCGGCAGGCAAATGCTATCTTTTACAATATTGTCCGTGATGAATTCACTGTCTTGCAACGGTAGCTGGTAGGGTTTTGTGAAAACGAAAGATTGGTGAACACTGTTGCCACTATTTGTAAAAAAGCTTAGCCTGATACTGTTGTCGGTTAAAATATCGGCCAGCACATAACCGCTGCTGTCTGCCGCATACAAAGTTCCCTTGCCGTTTTTTACCGGTGTATGTTTACAACCGGCACCACTCACCACCTGCAGCAATGTTGCCTGTATCAATTGCAGCGTATGCTCATGCCCGGAAACATGGAGTACGTTCGGATGTTTCTTCAGCACCTCCGTTACCGTTTGCTGCATATCCCTGTTTAATTTATGGCCCAGGTCCTGAGCAGGAGGAAATGTTTTACGCAGCAAAGGATACAGTGAACCAAGCACCGGTAACGGGATGTATAAATTTTTCTTTAAGCCTGTGAGGGGGAAAAGATGTTCTTTAAAACTATAATAACCGCCGTGGCTGCCATAGGTTTTAAAGGGATGATGGGTGGCAAATATAACCAGCCGGTGCTGGTTGCGCCGGATGATATCCTCCAGCTTTCCCAACACATCCCTTTTTGTTTTACAGGCGCAGCCGGACCGGTCTGCATGGTTATCAAATGGCGACAACCACCACTCTGAGTCCATGGCAACGATGACCAGGTTATCCGATACTGTTAGCTCATAGGGGCCGGGGCAGGCATCTACCGGTATCATCTGCAGCAGTGAATCCTGGTGCGCCTCAATAAACGCATTGGCTGCCATCATTTTTTCATATCCATCCGGGCCGCTTTTATCCCAGTCGTGGTTGCCGGGAATAAAATAAACAGGAATCCTGTTCTTACGAAAGCCTTCAAACTGCGAACGCAGGATGGCTTCTGTTGATGCCTGTTTTGGTCCTTTTATTTCCAGCCCCCGGGGATAAATATTATCCCCCAAAAACAAGGCAATTGTTTTACCGGGCAATGAGTGCTTCAGTGCATCTTTTAGAGTTGTTTGTTGTACCCCATTTATTTCCCCCGCATCGCCGATGAGAATGATCCGTTGCCGCACCTCCTCCTGCGCATACAGGTACCGGGCGCTGCCAGGTAGAAAAAATAATAGCATTAATAATTTATTCATGCACTTTTGGAATTTTTTTTTGCCTGAAAAGTTTGTTGCTGATGACATGTCCAAGCCAACTGCAGCCTGCTCCCAAAGCAGCCCCTGCAAGTACATCAGAAGGATAATGTTTACCCAGGTACATCCTGGAATAACCAACGGCAGCAGCCCAGGTGTAAGCAGGTATTACCACATACCATTTCCTGTATTGTAACGTTAGCGTAGTAGCTACTGCAAAAGCCTGTGCGGTATGGCCGGAGGGCAGCGACTTACCCACAGAAGCAGACGCTGGAAACACTTCACCCGGATATTCATCTGCCGGCCGGGTTCGGTTAAACACCCGTTTCAACAGCTCAGTTGCTGCCACATTGATACCAGTGGTGATGAGCAGTTCGTACCCATTGTGTTGCGATTTTTTATCCTTTGCAATGTATCCATATGCCAGCGTACCCACAGCCAATAGCCCGGACGAAATGTTGACAGAATTACTGGCACCCTTCCAAACAGCAGCGTCCGGGTTTTGAGGATTGATACTTCTCAACAGGTCTATATCGATGTTTTGTGCTCCGGCATTTACAGTAATGAAAAGTAAAATCAAGCAGGAAATTTTTTTTAATCTGATCATCAGGTACTTTATTTTTTGTGGTATAAAAACTGCAGGATGGAAGCGGCTGGGCTATTTCCTCTTTCATTTGCGATGTATAAATTTCCGCCACTGTCAAAGGACATTCCTTCCGGTTGTGTAAATAAACCCGCGTTTAACCGGAATATTTTCTGGGGGTTCCATTGAGCATCGGCAATCACTAACATCCTGTTTACTGAAGACAGCACGTACCATTCATTGGTTAGCGGATTTTTTGCCAGCGCAGCGGGTTTGAACTCGATTTTTTTGGCCCCGGCTAAACGGGCAATTGCTTTTGTACCTATTGAAAAATTACTTACGGGGGTTAGCTTTCCATCGTTGTGCAAGTGTAAAATATAGCCGGATACTGCCTGGCCTTTTTTATCTGCAGTGCAGGTTTTACATAATACATATACACTGTTAGTGGATGCATCTGCATACAATGATTCATATTCTGCCACCGGTAATACGCCTTCCTGCTCATTTACCTGTTCCGCTTCCTTTTTATACATTTCATTTACGGGAAAAGTAAATAAGGCACCGTCACTTCGCAGCATTACCGCATACTCGTTACAAAGCGCAACGTCTTCAAAATCGCCCCGTTTGGAAAATTTTATTTGATTCACTTCTTTATCACCCGGATGAAAATAAAACAGCCTTCCCTCTTCATCCTGCCCGGCATACACCGTGTCTGCATTGCCATTTTTAAAAGCAATGCCGGAAACTTCATTTAATACGGCTGGCAGTGTATATACCGTGGGTTTGGTCAGGTTATAACCGTCAGGGTTATTGGCGTGTTGATCTTGTGTACATCCAATAGCAGTCAGCAGCACCAAAAAGATCAATAGGCAGGTCGGTCTTCTAATCATTTTAATACGGTTGCTTTTTATTAAGAAATGTATAGATAACTGTTTGCGACCGAAGTGGTGGTTCATTGTTTTGAACGGGCTGGTTATCCAGCTTACCTGTTACCATTACCGCCTGCACATTGTCTTTTAAGTGAAGTGACATCAAATGCAGCACTTCTTCCCTGGAAATTTCATCGTATACCGGAAAGCATACTTCTATCCGCCGGTACATATTCCTGTTCATCCAGTCGGCGGATCCGAGGTAAATTTTTTCTTCTCCCCCATTTTTAAAAATAAAAATTCTACCGTGTTCTAAATTACGGTCAACGATCCTCGTGACAGCTATGTTGTCACTCATGCCTGCGACAGCAGCCTCGAGGCAACAAATACCTCTTACGATTAACTGTACGGATACACCTGCCCGTGACGCGTCATACAATTTATTTATCATCACCATTTCTTCCAGATTATTCATCTTGATGATGATACCGGCTGGCTTTCCCTCCGCTGCATTCTTTATTTCTGTGTCAATTAACTGAAGAAACTGCTGTTGCAGGTTAAACTGCCCCACCAGTAGATGCCGGAATGTTATTTCCGCTGCGTGATTTGGCTTTCGCCGGAAAGTTAAAAATATAAACAGCAGTTCCAGTTCGCTCACTATTTCAGCACGGGAGGTTAGCAATATATGGTCGGTATAAAAACGGGCGGTGGTTTCATTAAGGTTGCCGGTTGACAACAAGCCAAAGTACTGCATCCGGTTATGCTGCTTTCTTTTTACCAGTGCCACTTTTGCATGTACCTTCAAAGCAGGGATGCTGTTGATGATGGTTATGCCTGCAGCCTTCATGTGTTTGGACCAGCGGATATTGTTCGCTTCATCAAACCTTGCTTTCAGTTCGATAAAAACGGTTACTTTTTTCCCGTTGCCTGCAGCGGTTATCAAAGCATTCACAATCCTGGAATCACCTGCGACCCGGTATAGTGTTATATATATTTCTTCCACCTGCCTGTCTACCGCAGCTTCATTAAAAAAACGAAGTATTGTGTTATAGGATTGATACGGGGTGTGGATCAACAAGTCTTTTTCCTGCATGGTTTTAAAAAGCGTATCCTGCCGGGCAAACGCAAGGGGCAAAGGGGGTTGGGCTGGATAATTCAACTCGTCGCGTTTTACAGGTATGCTTCCAAGGTCTTTCAGGTTGTGGTAATGTCCGCCCTGCACTGCATTTGCATTAGCCAATTTTAATGCATCCATCAACCAGGCCAGTTGGCGGAGTGTAATACCGGGTTCGTACAAAAAACGGGTAGCATTGCCGTCGTCTCTTTTCGACAATTGCCGTTCAATCTTTTCCGCAATATCCCCTTCGTATTCATCTGCCAGTTCAAGTTCTGCATCCCGGGTGATCTTGATATTGTAAGCCCCCTCAATACTGTTTTCCGGGAACAGCAGGTGTAAATACATTTTGACAATGTCTTCCAGGAAAACAATGTACTGGATACCATTGTGCAACACGGTATAAAATCTTGGTATTTTATCGGAAGGTATAGTAACGAGGAATATTTTTTCTTGTCCATGCTCATTTTGCAAAATCACTGCCTGGTACAGGGCATTGCTTTTTAGAAAAAAAGATTCGTTTTCTGCTGACAGCGGCACTATTTGTAAAAATGCCATTACTTCCGACTGGAAATATTCTTTTATACCCGGTGCTATAAAATCAGGAACCGCTTCGTTGTACAATAAATGAATGTTGTTTTGCCGCAAAGCCGGAATAAGCTGGGTTGTCAATATGCTGCCGAACTGTTCCTGCTGTTGTTGTATAATCATCCCTGATTGCGCCAGCAGTTGCCGGTATTGTTCACTGTCTGCGGGTTTTACCTGGTGCAGCAACATCAGCGCAGGCATCCTCACCCTGTAAAATTCATCCAGGTTGGAGGAGAAGATCGATAAAAACCTGATTCGTTCTGCCAAAGGAACAGCAAGTCGCCCGGCTTCATCCAGCACTCTTCCGTTGAAGGAGAGCCAGCTAAGATCCCTGTTTAAAAATCGTGTAGTCATTACCGGTATTTTAGCCAAAGAAAATAGTTGATACGGCAAATGCTGCTACTGAAATAACCAGCGTAAACATAAAAATGGTATAAGACATGCGGAGGAACCTAAACTTTTTGCCCAGCACAACACCCTGCGAATGAATGTCACGGATAAGACTGGCATACAAAAACTCACTATCATTCATTACTTTCTTCATCCCTTCATAATAATGCTCATAATCCATATTGTAAAAATTCCCAAAGAACAACAGGTTCACTGTGCGGTTTGATAACTGCTGCGGAGTAAAATATCCGTTGGGTATATTTGGCCTGGTTGCAAACACAGAAAAAATCACTGCTGTAACACAACCTCCCAACAGCATTAATGTTGGGATGACAAGATTTTGGATGGTTTCCAATCTTCTTACCACCAGTCCAATTACCACCGAGATGATGATGGAATTTACCGAGATCATAATATGCGCCTTGCGGTCTGCCATGTCGCTTAACCGCTGGTGATTGGTAGCAGCCACCCTGAACATCGTTTCAATACCCCGGGCTGGCTTGTCCCTTTTTTTTACTTTTCCCACTGCTGTTTTTTCACCTGCTATTGCTGCAGCAGCAGGTATATTCCCTGCAGGATCCTGTTCATTTTCTTCTTTTTGTTTCTTCAATAATTTTTCCAGGTTCTCCTGCTTTTTTGAATTGAGTAACACCTGGCTGTACTCGGTATGGTACTGATGAGACTGCAACAGATTGATCGTTCCTTTGCGCCATTCCTCTTTCCTTACTTCGCTACCCAACCTAAGTTCCGATTCTTTACGCATCAATTTGTCCATATTACTGAATGAGTCGGTACCGAGGTTAAAAAGATCTGCATCACACACAATTTTCTCCAACAGCGTAATTGGCTTTTGCGGCATTTGAGTAGCGATGATACATTGTTTCACCTGCCCGGAAGTTTGATCATCTACGCACTGTTGCTGTAAAAATGCTCCTGCAAGCTCTGCACCTTTTGCCTCATGGTCGGCACCATTTTCCAATAGGTAACCAGTATCGTGAAACCAGGCTGCACTCATCACCACAAAAAAATCATGGTCGTTCAAGTGGTAATGGTTGGCGATCTGCCCTACGGCCTTCACTACACTTTCTGTATGGTGACTGTTGTGATAGAGAAATTTTTTATCTGTATGGGTTTCAAGAAGGGCCTGGACATATTGCTGTACTTTTTGTGACAAGGAATAAAAATCCATAATAATTACATTTGTTATTGATACTACGTCCGGTGACATTTCCTGTAAAAACTTTGTATCCTGCCCGGTATGCTGGCAGTCAAAATAAAAGCCTTAGTAATTTAATGCAAAAAAGCTTTCCGTGGTAATAAAAATATCATTCTTTTTCACTATTGTCCGACTAAAACTTTACCAAATCGCTCAAGTGCTTACTGGTTGAGGGTTCTGTCCCCTCTCCTTTGGAGGGTTGGGGTGAGGTCATGCAGGCTTGATAAGGCTTTCAGACATTTAGTCGGACAACAATCATTCTTTTTAAAAAAAAATTCAACCTTCATGTTGCCGGCGATCTTTTATCAAAACAACTGGCAGAAACGCTGATGCTTTTCACGAACAGGCATGGCAGGGTAACTTGTTAATTTCTTATTAAAAACAAATTTAAACAAATGCCGCGCTTTTATCAATTGACAGATCCTTACTTCTGTTGTACATAATTACCTTTCGCCGGCTACTATAAACTGAGTATTTTTTTTTTCTATTGATGATTTTAGTTTACACTCTATTCCGTTATAAACAATTCAAACGCATTTCACAATTGAAAAAATACCTGCTTCCATACCTGTTTACACTTGTTTTTACGGGTACTGCTCCGGTAACTTTAACTGCACAAAACATTGCGGTGGTGCCTAACCCAACGGTACCGGACATTTTTGCCTGGACAGGCAGCGGTGCCTACTCCGGGTACACAGGCGCCCCCATTGTTTTGAATAATTCGCTGGTGCTGCAATACAATGCTACCGGCACTTCTGATCTATCGCAGGTGAAGCTGCAACTGGCAGTGTACAAAACTGGTGACAGTCTGCAGTTGATACCGAACCCGGATGGAGGACAGGGGGTTTACTTCCAAAGTGTACAGCTTATCTTTGACAACAAACTTTTTTTTATCTACAATGATGTTACCGGTAAACAGCGGCTGGCGTCCTTTGATGGTAACTCCATCACGCTTTATCCAAACCCGGATGCTTCTCTTTCCGGTTATATCGGTTCGCCAAGGATACTGAATAACAACCTGTACGTGGCTTACCAGAATGTATCAGGCGTAACCCAGTTTGGAAGGTTCAACGGGGCAGGCATCACATTGATTCCTAATCCTGATAACAGTACCATCGGATTTTTTAATAACTATTCTGCCGTATTCAATAATAAATTAGTTTCAAGATATGTAACTGCAGCCGGTCCGAGACAACTGGCTACATTTGATGGTACCCAATGGACCGTACTGCCAAACCCGGATAATACCGCCAACAGGGGAGTTCAAGCGTTGTTCCCGGTGCTGTACAATAATAAACTGTATTTTACCTATTACAGTGCAACTAACCAATACCAGTACCTGCAATACGACGGCGTATCCAACCCAACCCTTATTGCCAATCCGCAAGCTTCCAGCTCCAATAGCGGCGGCGTTACCGGTAACTTTTCCATTGTTTTTAACGACACCCTTTTCTGCCAGTATTATGATATCAACAACGTGTACCGGCTGGCAAAATTCAACGGCACATCCATCAGCCTTATACCCAATCCTGATGCTACTACTTACGGTTACTGGTACACGCCGGTTGTTTACAACAGCAAGCTGTATATTCTTTACCTGCCTGCAAATGGTTCCCGCCACCTTGCCCAATACCAAGCCGCCAGCAACAGCCTGTCTATTATTCCCAATCCTGATGCAGGTTCAGGTTACTGGGACCAGCCGATTGTATATGGTGACAAATTATATATTAAATATTCCAATGCCCAGTCAAGATTCCAGTTGGGCAGTTTCGACGGTAATGCCATACAACTCATCCCCAACCCAACGGGCAGTTACAATGCTGCCGCAGGTAACAACGGATATATCGGGCAGCCCATCGTATGGAATGATACCATGTATTTTCAAATGGGAAGTGTGCCATACGGCTACGCAGGTAACCTGGCTTATTTTGCTGCCGTGGGTAATAATGGTATATGCCCTGGCAGTAACTCCAGCTTCACCAGTAATATTTCCGGAGCCGCTTACCAGTGGCAGGTGGATAATGGCAACGGCAGCTTTACCAACCTCAGCAATGTTGCCCCTTACAGCACTGTTACTACTGCTGCACTTACGCTTACAGCTCCTGCGACTGCCTTGTATGGGTACAAATACAGATGTGAGGTAAATGGTAGCAACTACAGTACAGTGTTTACATTAAAATTCGCCAGCAACTGGACAGGTGCAGTAAGTACGGCATGGGAAACAGCCGGTAACTGGAGTTGTGGAGCGGTGCCAGATGCTAACACAGACGCATATATCAGCCCTGGAAAACCCAATTATCCATTAGTGAATTCTACGCGTTCTGTAAGAAGTGTATACCTGCAAAACGGCACCAGCATGGGAGTGGCCAATACACAGCGTTTAACCCTAACCGGTAAATAAAACCGGTATCATCCTGCAGCAAAAAGGTTTGTTCAATTGGGGCTGTACGGAAGTACAATTACCGGCAGTGCATGTCCCAGCTTCATCTCCGGCAAACGGAATTCTACCCGGGCAGTAGTTTATTACATCAACTTCTTATTATTAATATAGCTTCAGTTCCAGGCGGACAGTTGGTTAATTCCCCGAATACATGAAGCCCCGAACGTAATTACAATTTGTTGACTAATTTCATTTTAGCTACTCATTTTACTTTTTAGCCTTTTTTATTCCCGATAGAATTTATCGGGATTTATTTTTTTACATCATCACATTCCGAAAAAATCGGGAGGTAAAAAGAAAATAGGTCTATCATCCTGGCAGATGTGTTTTGCCATCTAAATAATTAATCCTAAAAAAACAAATCACAAAATGCTAAAATAATTAGTATTTTTACCCCCTATTTGAGCCGCTTATTAATCCGGCATTATTTATGGACACATCAAAAACAACCATTATTGCTCAATTACAAAAGGATATCCTTCCTTTACAGGGGTATAAAACAATTGTAAACAATGCTGTGCTGGACGTGGGGCTCGGTGCGATCAAAAATGCTTTCCCTAATAACAGGTTTCCTTTAGGAGTTGTACATGAATTAATTTATACCCAGCCCGAAACAGCAGCAGCCACTGGTGGGTTTGTGTGGGGTATATTGGCTTCCCTTATGCGGAGTGGCGGTATAACCATCTGGATCAGTGCTTCCAGGACTATTTTTCCGCCTGCGCTTGCCTGCTTTGGTATAGCGCCGGATAAAATCATTTTCATAGACCTTCAAAAAGAAAAAGATATCCTGTGGGCCATGGAGGAAGCATTGAAATGTACTGGACTGGCAGCAGTGGTTGGAGAGATGAAGGAATTGAGTTTTACTGCGTCAAGGCGGCTTCAACTGGCGGTTGAACAAAGTAAAGTAACGGGTTTTATCCTGCGCAATCATCCCGGGAATATAAATACTACCGCATGTATCACCCGGTGGAAAATAACTTCCCTATCCAGCGAATTAGCAGGTGGTATGCCCGGTGTGGGTTTTCCCCGATGGAAAGTAGAATTGCTTAAAGTAAGGAATGGAAAGCCGGGGAGCTGGCAGTTGGAATGGACTGGGGGGCATTTCAGACACATTATTCCAACCATTTTAGGGGTACCCGAACAACACAAAAAAACCGGATAAAATGCCGAAGCGGTTTGTTACTATATGGTTCCGTTATCTTAGAACAGATTGGTTCATTCGCCGTCAGCCGGGATTAGGTACTATTCCTTTTGTGCTTGCTTCGCCTGAACATGGACGAATGCTGGTGACTGCAGCCAATGCAATGGCTCAAACCCTGGGAATACATATTGGGATGGCTGCAGCAGATGCCAGGGCAGTTATTCCTTCACTGCAGGTATTGGATGACAAGCCTGAACAGGCTGTAAAATTACTCACCGGCCTTGCAGAATGGTGTATCCGCTATACACCTTCAGTGGCCATCGATCCGCCCGATGGACTTATCATGGATGTTACCGGTTGTGCCCATTTGTGGGGAGGCGAAGATCAATATATAACAGCAATCAGTAAACGCTTTCAGCATTTTGGTTATGATACCCGGATAGCAATGGCTGATACGGTTGGCTGTGCCTGGGCAATTGCCCGTTTTGGAACTGTTGCTGCTGTTATTGAAACTGGTCATCAATTAACAGCACTGCTTTCGTTGCCACCGGCAGCCTTGCGGCTGGAAGCAGCTACCATTGAAAGATTGGAAAAACTTGGACTACGTACCATCAGCAATTTTATCAGCATACCCCGTACAGCCCTCCGCCGGCGTTTTAGCCAACAACTGCTCATACGGTTAGACCAGGCATTGGGCTATATTGAAGAAGGTATACAACCAGTACAACCGGTTGAACCTTTCCAGGAACGACTGCCGTGCCTGGAACCCATCCTAACTGCAAAAGGTATTGAAATTGCACTCCGGCGTTTGCTGGGCGCCTTATGCCAACTCCTTCAACAGGAGCAAAAAGGGCTTCGGGTAGCTTTGTTCAAAGGCTATCGTGCAGATGGTAAAATTGAAAAGGTGGAGATCAGCACCATCCGCCCCTCCAATAATATACTTCATATTTTTAAACTGTTTGAATTTAAATTATCTTCTATAGAGCCTGCATTGGGAATAGAACTGTTTATCCTGGAAGCACCCAGGGTGGAAGTGCTGTCACCATTTCAGGAAACATTGTGGAAAAACAACGCTGGTTTGGATGATACCGGCTTATCCGAATTGCTCGACCGGATAACCGGTAAGATGGGTGAAAACCATATCCATCGATATTTACCGGATGAACATTACTGGCCGGAACGTTCTTTAAAACTGGCTGTTGCTATCAATGAAAAACCAGCAACCACCTGGAAAGCCGGCAGGCCAAGGCCACTGCAATTATTATCCAAACCAGCACCAATAGACGTAACGGCACCCATTCCTGATTATCCGCCCATGTTATTTCGCTATAAAGGAACATTGCATAAAATAATGAAGGCCGATGGACCAGAACGCATTGAAGCCGAATGGTGGCTGCAGCAAGGGCAACACCGGGATTACTATTGCGTGGAAAATGAAGCTGGCAACCGTTACTGGTTGTTCCGGCTGGGCCACTATGATGTTGCTAAAACTTATCAATGGTTTATTCATGGATTTTTTGCTTAGGTATTTACTTAGTAGATGTGTCGTCACTAATTACCCGGATTGTCACAGATTGGATTTTGCTTCGCAAAATGAAGACGTTGATGATGAGGCTGTTCGCTGATTAAAGAACCAATGTAAAAGTGGAAGAACAAAATAATAATAAAAGATTTAAAGTCCCGCTCCCTCTCCCTGGGAGAGGAAGCAGGAGGCTGAGGCAATGAATTACACAGAACTACAAGTAACAACTAATTTCAGCTTTCTTCGGGGTGCCTCGCATCCTGAAGAACTGGCAGAACAGGCAGCCGTATTGGGCTACACAGCAATTGCCATCACAGACAGGAACAGCCTGGCAGGCATCGTTCGTGCCCATGCCGCTGCAAAAAAAGCAGGCATTCGCATTATTACCGGCTGCCGCCTCGATCTGCTGGATGGTTTCAGCCTACTCGCCTACCCAACTAACATCAAGGCATATGCCCAACTTTGCAACTTACTCACATCAGGCAATCTCCGTGCAGAAAAAGGTGACTGTCATTTATATAAAGCAGATGTTTATCAATATTCAAAAGGCATCAAATTTATCATCCTTCCGCCCGAGGAATTAAATAACCAATTCGATTTTGATCCATCTTTTGCAATTGCCTTAAAGGAATACCGGGAAGCTTTTGGAATCGATTTGTATTTGGCTGCCTCCCGTAAATACCAGGGAGACGACAGCAAATACTTATACCGGCTAAATCAATTATCTGCGCAATTAAATATACCACTGGTGGCAACCAACAACGTGCATTACCATCAACCTGCACGAAGGCAGTTACAGGATATCGTAACGTGTATCAGGGAGAAATGCACCATTTACACTGCCGGCTACCGTTTACATGCAAACGCAGAAAGATATTTAAAACCATCCGAAGAAATGCTTCGCCTTTTCAGGCAATACCCGGATGCCGTTGGGCGTACACAGGAAATTGCGGAAGCCTGCCAGTTCTCACTGGATGAATTAAAATATGAATATCCCGAAGAGATTACACCGGAAGGCCGTTCACCACAGGAGGAACTTGCTCACTTAGCCTGGCAGGGTGCCCGTCAGCGTTATGGATCGCTGCTTTCCGAAAAAACAATCGCCGCTATTCATCATGAATTAAAATTTATTGATGAGTTGAACTATGCTGCTTATTTTCTTACAGTGCATGATATTGTACGCTTTGCCCGGGAGCAAAATATCCTTTGCCAGGGCCGTGGCTCTGCAGCCAATTCAACGGTTTGTTATTGCCTGGGTATTACCTCTGTTGATCCCACCAAATTTGACCTGTTGTTTGAACGCTTTATTTCCTCCGCCCGCAATGAACCTCCGGATATTGATGTAGACTTTGAACATGAGCGCCGGGAAGAAGTGATCCAGTATATCTACAGGAAGTATGGCCGTGACAGGGCCGCCATTGTGGCCACGGTTACGCAACAACATCAAAAGGGTGCCATCAGGGATGTGGGGAAAGCAATGGGTTTATCGGTGGATACCATTAACCGATTATCGGGTTCAATCTGGGAATTCACCGACGAATGGTTTGAAGGTAAAAGGTTGACAGAACAGGGAATGAACCCCGGTGATCAGCATCTGCACAAAGTGTTACAACTCACCAGGGAGTTTATGGGTTTTCCCCGGCAGCTTGGCCAACACACCGGTGGCTTTGTAATTACCCGTGGCAAACTGAGTGACCTTGTACCCATCATGAATGCCCGTATGGACAACCGTACCTGTATTGAATGGAACAAAGATGACATCGATGCACTGGGCTTTATGAAAATAGATGTGCTGGCATTGGGCATGCTTACCTGCATCCGCAAAGCATTTGATCTTGCAAAAATACAGTATGGGCTCCACCTCACGCTGGCGAATATCCCACAGGACGACGCGGCTGTGTATGAAATGATCTGCCATGCAGATACCATTGGTGTTTTCCAGATCGAAAGCCGTGCACAGCAAAGCATGTTACCACGACTGAAACCACGCTGCTTTTATGACCTGGTAATTGAAGTGGCGATCGTGCGGCCCGGGCCCATACAGGGCGACATGGTGCATCCTTATTTACGCCGCCGCAATGGCGAAGAACCGGTTGTCTATCCTTCCAGGGAACTGGAAGAAATATTGGGCCGCACACTTGGTATTCCGCTGTTCCAGGAACAGGCTATGAAGATCGCCATTGTAGCTGCAGGTTTTACAGCATCCGAAGCAGACGGGCTGCGCCGCAGCATGGCCACCTTCAAAGCAAAAGGCCTGGTAACTCAATACGAAGAAAAGCTGATAAAAGGAATGATTAAAAATGGGTACACACTGGAATATGCCCAGCGGGTGTTTAAACAACTGGAAGGTTTTGGCAGTTATGGATTTCCTGAAAGCCATGCCGCCAGTTTTGCGTTGCTGGTATATGTTTCTTCCTGGATCAAATGTTATTACCCGGATGTATTTGCCTGTGCAATATTAAACAGTATGCCGATGGGTTTTTACCAGCCTGCACAGCTAATTGGGGATGCAAAAAAACATGGCGTGGAAGTGCGGCCGGTTGATATCAACTATTCTTTGTGGGATAACCAACTGGAAAGAATACCCCAGCCTTTTGTAGAGACGAAAGGGAGTAAGGTTGCGTTGCGGCTTGGCTTCCGGCAGGTGAAAGGTTTACGCCAGGATGATGTGGAGATATTAATTGCAGGCAGAAAAAAAATGTATAGCAATATCAATGAGCTTCGTAATATGGCTGTGCCGGAAGCGGCGCTGGAAAAATTAGCAGGTGCAGATGCATACCGTTCTATTGGCTTTGACCGAAGGGAAGCATTATGGGAAGTGTCTACCACGGACCGGCCGGTAGCGCTGTTTTCCGGACAGCCCGCCGCAGATGCTGCCGGGGAAAATGTATCACTGCCCATCATGTCTACCGCCGAACATGTGGTGCATGATTATGCAGCCACTTCGCTTTCTTTAAAAGCACACCCGGTAAGTTTTATCCGGGAAAAACTGGACCAGCTCCGCATCCTGCCTTCTGCAGCGTTGGCTGGAAATAAAAATGGCGATCCCGTGAAAGTTGCCGGCCTTGTACTGGTGCGGCAGCGGCCCGGCACTGCAGGTGGCATCTGTTTTATGACCATTGAGGATGAAACTGGATTTGCCAACCTGGTGATTTTTGAAAGCCTGTTTGAAAAATTTCGCAAGGAAATTTTACAATCAAAGCTCATCATGGTGGAAGGTAAATTACAAATTGAAGGCGAAGTAATTCATGTTATTGTTCAACGTTGTTATGATATTTCAAAATTGTTGCGGCAACTAACCGCTTCTCAAAATGACAGCCCTGCGGTGCTGACATTAGCACGCCCTGATGAAAGATCTGTTCCGCCGGGGCAGGATAAAAGATCGCAGGTACGGAAGACTGCAGAGGAAAATATTTTTCCAGGGGCGAGAAATTTTAAGTGACTTTGCAACAGGTTTTTCTTACAAAGTTCTTACAGAAATGACCAATAAGAATTTTACCGTGAAACGGAAAAATCTCCGATCCCTGACATGAAATCAGTTTGCGGAATAAAAAAAGGATGCCGGATTTACCGGACGGGAATTACGATTGGTAAGCCGGGAAAATGAATGCCCTGGAACACTATCCCGACCGTTGAATGCATTTATGATTTTAAGGAATATAGTGTGATCGCTATTACCAACACGAGCGCCAAAATTAAAGCACCAAACATTCTCCTGTATTTTTTGTCTAATTCCCTGCTGGCATTTTTGAATGACTGGATTTCCATTTCAAATAAAATGATGATTTTAAAAATCTTGTTAGCGGGTGATAAACAGATAAACGTTTGGAAATGATTTTTAGTATCCTGGAATTACCCGGAATGGCAAATCGCTTTTTGACCGGATATAGTGGCGGGTTATACCTAACCTGTTTTTCAAATAAAACTATGCTTAACCAGGCTAAATTGAATGGGTGGATAAACACTCAACCGTCATTTATTTGCAGCTTTTTTGATTAACGCACTGATTAGTTACTAATAGCACATGAAAATTAAGATGAAGCTGTTTGGCCTCTCTCTAAAATCAAAGGGAGAAAAATATATTGAACAGGTATGTAAGTAACCGGGCAAATCGCAGGCTAATGGGAACTAACCATTTTCATACATTTCAAAAGTTCCAATACAACATGTTTTTTAAAATTCTCTTGTTATCTTTTCTTTCACCTGTTGTGTTGCAATCGTTATTGAACCAAATATTGCTTACTTATTTCATCATACAATTTGATATAGGCATTTGATTTTCCATCTTTATTAAAGATGGCTTCCCAGGTACTAAGCGGTTCCCAAATACATGCGCCTTTGCCTTTTTCTCCAGCCAGCTCAAATACCAATTTGTTCACCTCTTCTTTCTTTGCAGAATATTCCACCACAATAATATCCTTATCATACCGGCGGATCAGGTCATTCATATTATCTCTTAAGTCGTCCAGTGTTCCGTGCCATTTGGGATAGTACGACAGCCCGATCACATCAAAATGCACATTTCGCTTCAGCATGTTATCCATACAGAAAACGGTTTCATCATTTTGTCCGCCAAGCGCAACATGCAACAAGATTACAATGGTGGGATCCACTGCCTTTACAGCAGCAATACCGGCATTCTCCAATTGTGCCAATGAATCGATACTGCTGATACTTCCTTCAGGCCAAACCATCCCATGATTGATCTCATTACCCACCTGCACCATATCAGGCAATGTGTCCTGTTGTTTTAATTCATTCATCACCAGGTAGGTATAGTCATACAGTGCTTTTTTAAGCTGTTCAAAGTTTAATCCCTTCCATGCATCCGGTTTGTATTGATGGCCTGGATCGGCCCAGTAATCGCTGTAATGAAAATCAAGTAAAAATTTCATGCCAGCTGCTTTCACCCGTTTTGCCATTTCTTTCGTATGTTTCAAATCACAAAAACCTTTGCCGGCAGAATAACCGCCGTCTTTTGCAGGGTCGTTAAAAATCCGCAGGCGTACATAATTGAAACCATGGTCCCGCATGATCTGTATGGCATCCTTCTCAATACCATTGTCACTAAATTTTACAGCCCTGTTTTCCAGTTCAGGCAAAAATGAAATATCTGCTCCCATCATTTTTGTTGCCTGTCTTGCTTTAGCTGCCTCTCCTTTCAGTTCGTATTTTTTATCAACTTTTATACTTTCTACAGAACCCTGCGAAACAGTTATGATATCTGTACTGCCGGTCTACAGTCCGGGAGCAGATGCTTCAAATTTTATAGTTCCAGGAATGTTATTACTTAAAACGATCACCTGGCATTTACCATTAAAGGCACTTCGTTGCCATGCGCCATCGGTACATTTATCCGGTTCATGGCAGCTTGGATCACCATTGCCAACCCCGATGATTTTTCCCGGGCCAGCAATGCTGAAGCGGATCATATTATTTGCATCTGGTACTTCCCTCCCTTCCCGGTCAATAATACTTATATTCATGATGGTAGCATCTTTACCATCAGCAAGCATGGTGGTCTTATAAGGTGTTACCACAATTTCGGCAGGTGATCCGGTTGTTTCAACTTTAGCTGTTAATTTCTTTCCTTTTCTATACCCGGTTGCTGATAACTTTCCCGGGGCATACGTAACGGTCCATTGTAAATGCCCGTTACGTGGCATGTCTTTTTTACTAAGGCTCTTACCATTTAAAAACAGTTCCACATTATCTGCGTTGCAGTTTACCCACACATCAACTTCTTTTGCAGGCTGTCCCCATTTTACCGGCCAGTTCCAGTGTGGCGAAATATTCAATACATCTTTGTCTGTCCACCAGCTTTGATAGTAATAATATAAATTTTTAGGAAAGCCACACATGTCCATCACTCCAAAATGCGAATTGATGTTGGGCCAGCTAAACGGTGTTGGTTCGCCACGATAATCGAAACCTGTCCAAATAAATCCGCCCAGCCAATATTGGTTTTCTGCAGCGAGTTTCCACCAGGTTTCTGCTGTACTTGCCCACCAGGGTGCGGAAATATCATAATCCGGTAAATAACCTCTAATACTGTCCTTTTCATATTGTCCCCGGGTGGTTACGGTACTTCCCATTTCAGTACCAAGCAGCGGCTGAGCGGGATGGTCGCGGTGATAATCTGCCACTGCAAACTGGCGGTAGTTAAAACTGCGAACAGGGATTACTTCATTCACCCCCTTGTATACGTTTCCAAGATCTGCTGCATAAGTACAAGTCCTTGTGGGATCGAGCCGTTGTTGTAATGTGATGAATGTTTGTGCAATACGCTTGCCATAAGAATTGGTATGTATCCAGCCTTCTTCATTCCCGATGCTCCACATAAATACCGACGGATGGTTGCGGTCCCTTAGAATTATTTTTTCAAACTGATCAAGGTATTCATCACTGCTGTTGAGCAGCCGCTGTTCATCCATTACCAGCATACCTAAACTGTCACAGGCATCCAGCAGTTCCGGAGTTGGCGCATGGTGGCTGGTACGGTAAGCATTGCTGCCCATTTTTTTTAACTGGCTGATGCGGTAATATTGAAGGTAATCAGGCAAAGCAGCTCCAACACCAGCATGATCCTGGTGATTATTAGTCCCGAATATTTTAATGTATTGACCATTGAGATATACCCCATCTGTTTTTATTTCAATTGTGCGAAAGCCAAAACGAATGGTGCTGGCATCAATGATTTTTCCATTGCTTTTTAATTGCGTCACTACCCGGTACAAATAAGGATTCTCCAGTGACCATAATTTGGGTGCAGTCACCTGAAGGGTTTGCTCAGTTGTTTTTTGCTGAACCTCCCTGATGGTGATGGCCTGTTCTTTTGCCGCGGCCACCACATTTCCCTGCCGGTCTATTAAACTGGTACTGAGTACAAGCGGCTCATTCAAATTAGTATATTCATTATTGATAGTTGTTTCCACAGTCAGTACCGCTTTGTTTCCGTTGATAACCGAATGGGCAAATACCCCATCAGTTTGTATGTGTGTTTGCGGATAAACATTGAGCCATACATGCCTGTAGATACCTGCACCTTCATAAAACCACCCTTCGTACTGTGTTGCATCTACCCTTACTACGATCACATTTGCTTTGTCAAAACTGATAAAATCTGTGACATCATAATTTGCACCGGTATAGCCACTTTTGTTATTACCCACATAAAAACCGTTGATCCAATATTGTGCATCTCTGAAAACACCGTCAAACTGTAACTGGAAACGTTTACCGGAATCTTTTGCGGCCACATTAAAATGCTTCCTGTACCAGCCAATACTGGTTGCAGGAAACAGGCCGCCAACAGGTTTATAACCGTGGCTCTCCACCTCAAAGCTGTTGACATTTACCAACGGCAACTCTACTGCCCAGTCATGCGGCAGGTTAAGATTACGCCACGCACTGTCTTTAAATTGTGGATCAATTGCAGTACCTGCTGCCCCGCCCGACTTGGAGAAAACGGTACGCAATCCATAGTTAAAATCTTTTTCAGGATTGGCTGAATGGCCAAATGAAAACTTCCAGTTGTCATCTAAATTGATGTGCTGGCGCTGGGCAACCAACTGAAATACACTGAATGAAAAAAAGATTGCCAGGAAGATCTGTCTTGTTATTGTATGCATGCTGCTATACTCGTATTGAGGTTTATTTATTAAACAATAGAACAGCAGGTTCAGTAATGCCACCGGCACCAGGCAAGTACTGTAAAACCGCCTTTTGAAACTGAAAATGATTGCTGCATATTCATTTTGTATATTAACAAAAAAGGGAACTATTTAATTGCTGAATGCCTCCATAGCGCTGGTTGGTTTGCCACTATTATCAAAAGCACCCAGCGTATATCCTTTCCAGTTATTATAAGCCTGGGGTTCCCGGTATAACACACCCAATCCCCTGGGAGCAGTTACAGACTTTACTTTTGTAACCAGGTCAGCGAGGAAAGCTTTGCATGCATCGGCACTGTCCCACGACATGCCTACTTCCACCACCATTACATCCTTGTTAAAACGTGATACCATATCGTTCATGTTTACCAGGCACTGGCTGTTGAATGTTGCCCGGTTAGCAGGCGAAGGATACAACGACATCCCGATGATATCATACTTGGCTGCATTCGTTTTTAAGCCGTCAAAGAGCCAGCGGAAAAGCCCATTGTCCCAGCCGTTGGATACATGTACAATAACTTTTGCAGATGGAAACACTGCTTTCACTGCATCATATCCACTGTTAATCATCCGGGCAAAATTACCCATGTTCACCGTTGCTTTTCCTTCCGGCCAAAGCATACCATTATTTGTTTCATTGCCTACCTGCACCCAATCCGGGGTGATACCATTATTCTTTAGTGCTGTCAGTACTTCGGTTGTATGTTGTGAGATTGCATCCAGCAGGTCATTGAGGGATAGGGCACTCCAGGCTGCAGGTTTGGTTTGCTGGCCGGGATCGGCCCAGGAATCGCTGTAATGAAAATCGATCATGATTTTCAACCCGGCAGTTTTTGCTCTCAATGCTTTTGCCACCACATCTGCAGTGTTGTTCCAGGCGGGTGATGGATTAACCCACACCCTTAACCGGATGGCATTTATGCCCAATGATTTCATCAATGCCATACACTCCGTTTCTGTACCGGCACCATTGAATACTTTTCTACCGCTGGATTCCATCTCTGTTATCCAGCTAACATCAGCACCCTTTATAAAAACGGCGGCCGGGGGCGGCGGAACCGGGGGGCAGGCTGCTGGGCACTGTCCTTTTTACAACTGCCTAAACAGAGCAGGAGCAATAGAGAAAAAAGATAAAATTCTCTTCCTTTACACATACCATTCAGTTTTTGCTGTTAATAAATATATCACTAAAAAACCGCATTATTTAATCCTGTAACGCTAACTGTCGTGCTGTAGTAATTTACCGAAGTTGGTACACATCCTTTTGTACGCAATGGAGGTGTTTCACAACTGTTGCCAGCATTTATAAGCAATGCAGGAAACTCAACAGTATAAATGGTTACCGCTCATTCGCAGGCATACAAACACAATCCTGTTTTTTCAAAGCATTTAAAAATGAATTTGAAAAAACATCCACACCGTTTTTAAAAGAGTTGGGAAATAAAAAAATACAGCTCCTGCGCAGAGCGTTAAATACTCACCAGTTTACTGGTGGTCAAAATGGTAACTGTTTTCGCCAGAACAAAAAATGGTTCCACTTTTTTTGCGCAAAAGATTGCGAACAGCTATTTTATACAATGTTGAAATTGCGTGATCGGGGCTAACATACCCGCTGCTTTTTGTGCTATTACAGCAGCAGCTTCTTCTGAATGGTCATCTTTTCTTAATCTTTAAGTAACAATGGGGTAACACAGATTGGGTTCTTTTGTAAAACCAATTCAATTATGCAAAAAAGAATTGTTGAAATTGCCGTAGTCAGTGATTTACATCTCGGCACATACGGTTGCCATGCAAAAGAGATCGTAAACTATCTACAAAGTATTTCCCCTCAAATACTAATCCTCAACGGCGATATTATTGATGGCTGGCAGTTTAGCAAACGATATTTCCCTGCCAGCCACCTGCAGGTAATAAAAGAAATCATGAACCTGCTGAACAGTGGAACAAGAATCATTTACATTACGGGTAACCATGATGAAATGTTGCGCAGGTACAGCGATCTTCAGATAGGGAATTTTCAACTTACCGATAAGTTTGTAATAGAAATAAACGGCAAAAAAGCCTGGTTCTTTCATGGTGATGTTTTTGATGTCACGACCAAAGGCAGTGCTAAATTCCTGGCCCGGTTAGGAGGCCATGGATACGATCTGCTGATATTACTGAACCGTTTTATCAACTTCTTTTTAAAAATAATGGGCAAAGAAAAAATGAGCCTTAGTAAAAGGGTAAAAGACAGTGTAAAAAAAGCGGTGGCGTGGATATCGGATTTTGAAACTACCGCAGCGGAACTTGCCATCGCTAAAAAATATGATTATGTCGTTTGTGGCCATATCCATCAGCCACAAAAGCGGGTTATTGAAACCAGGGAAGGCAGTGTGCTGTATTTGAACAGCGGTGACTGGGTAGAGAATTTAACCGCACTCGAGTTTAACGCAAACGAGTGGTCGATCTACCATTATGACGCAAAACAATTTGCACACAGTGACACCACTTCCATTCAAAAAAGAAAATTGCCGTTTCTAAATGTAGAAACAAATGAAATTTCCTTATTTATTGACACTTTATACGTTGCGCCATGAAAATATTTTATGCAATACAAGCCACGGGAAATGGCCACATCGCAAGGGCCATCGAATTAATTCCATACCTGGAAAAATACGGGAAAGTGGATGTGTTTTTAAGTGGCAGTAACAGTACCCTTGCCACTACCAATATACTGCCTGTTAAATACCGCAGTAAAGGCATCAGCCTTCAGTACGGGAACCATGGAGGACTTAATTACTGGAACACCCTAAAGCAGTTCGCCCCCCTCCGGGTGTATAAAGAAGCACAACAGCTTCCGGTTGAAAAATATGATATTGTGATAAACGATTTTGAAAGTATCACTTCCCTTGCCTGCAGGATGAAGAAAATTTCGTCTGTAAATTTTGGCCACCAGGCAAGCTTTCAAAGCGATAAAGTTCCCAGACCGGGAAAGAAAAGCATTGCCGGAGAATTGGTATTAAAACATTACGCACCAGCGGCATGTTATGTGGGGCTTCATTTTAAACAATACGATGATTTCATTTTACCGCCTGTTATCAAAAAAGATATCCTGGAAGCGGAAGACGTGTTTGATAAAGGCCATGTTGCGGTGTACCTGCCGCATTTCAGTGACCTGCAATTGGTAAAACGTTTAAAACAATTAAAGGATATCAAATTTGAAGTATTCAGTAAAAGGGTCACCAGGACTGAAGTGAATAAGAATGTTACCTTTGTTCCGATTGATAACAAAGCATTTAGTGCCAGTGTGCGGCATGCTGCAGGCGTAATTACCGGTGCCGGTTTTGAAACACCGTCGGAAACACTTTATCTTGGCAAGAAATTAATGGTGGTTCCGATACATGGCCAGTATGAACAATTATGCAATGCGGAGGCACTAAAGCATTTTGATGTGCCGGTACTGGAAGACCTGGATCACAATTTTACAGGCATCACAACACAATGGCTTAGTGGCAAAGGACAAAAAAAACTTGACCTGCCTTATTCAACCGGGCATATTATTTCAAGGGTAATCAATACAGCATTGTCGGCAAAAGAAAACGGAAATTTTATACCAACCTATAGTAACATCAATCCCTCACTGGCCATAAATACTTCATCATTATAAAACAGCCGCTTTCATTTAAAGACTTTGATAAAGATTTCTTATGGGGTGTTGCAACGGCGGCGGCTCAAACGGAAGGCGCCCCGCTACTGGATGGGCGTGGATTATCGATATGGGACACTTTTTCCAGGCGAAAAGGCAAAATAAGAAAAGGCCATAATCCATCATATGCATGTGATTTTTATCACCGGTATAAAGACGATCTGCTGCTGGTAAAAGCACTTGGGTTTAACGTGTTTCGCTTTTCAATCTCGTGGAGCCGGATATTGCCCCTGGGAACCGGAAAAGTAAACAGGGACGGTATCCTTTTTTATCACCGCCTGATTGATGAATGCCTGGAGCTTGGTCTTATTCCATTTGTAACACTATACCATTGGGACCTTCCTCACGCACTTGAAAAAGAAGGTGGCTGGACTTCTGTATTTTTTATACAATGGTTCAGGCAATATGTTACGTTGTGTGCCAAAGAATTTGGCAGTAAAGTAAAAAACTGGATTGTGTTAAATGAGCCAATGGCATTTACAACATTGGGTTATATGCTGGGTAAACATGCCCCCGGCATAAAAGGCCTGGATAATTTTTTGCCAGCGATCAATAATGCAGTCCTTGCCCAGGCCGAGGGCGGTCAACTATTAAGGAAACATGTAAACAATGCCTATATTGGAACAGCCTTCTCCTGCAGTGAAGTAGTGCCTTTTACCCAAAGCCCAAAAGATGTGGCGGCAGCAAACAGGATGGACGTACTGTTAAACCGCTTATTTATAGAACCATCATTGGGACTTGGTTTTCCGGGAGATGATTTTCCTCTGATGGAAAAAATACATTTTTGTACAAAGAACTGGAAGTACAGTAAAAAGTTTCATTTTGATTTTGATTTTATTGGCATCCAGAACTACTTTCCCGTTACCATACGGCACAATCCAATCATTCCATTTATACAGGCGACGCTCGTGAGTGCACAATCAAGAAAAGTGGCACATACCGGAATGGGATGGGAGATTAACCCAGCCAGCTTTTACCGGATCATTAAACGCTTTTCCTTGTATGATCTGAATAAGGATATTCTGGTAACCGAAAATGGCGCCTGTTTTAAGGATCTTGTACACAATGGCATTATCAACGACCAGGAAAGAATCAGCTATTACCAGTTATACCTTGCCCAATTGCATAAAGCTTTCACCGAAGGGATAAAACTCAAAGGATATTTTGCGTGGACATTAACGGATAATTTTGAATGGGCGGAGGGTTACACTACGAGGTTTGGTTTGATACATGTTGATTTTAATTCGCAATTGCGTACTGTTAAAAATTCAGGCTATTGGTGGAGAGATTTTCTCACAAAGTAATTTCCAATTGGTACAAGGCAGGTTAGTTGAATGAAAAGGATTTGAAGATCATCAAAATGCCAATCACAAAACACAGGATTCCAGTCAACAGCAGGAAAAATTTACCGTAACGTTTTGAAGATTTCGCATGTAGCTGCTCCCTATTTTCTTTGTCTTTCACTGGATGGTGAGAGAATGCGGCTTTAAAACAAAATACGCCAATAAAAACAGCGATCGTTCCAGGGCCTGCAAGGAAATTGATTCCTCTCATATTGAATTTTTAATGATGCTTCAAATGTTGAATAACAATTTAAGCCAACAATCACGGCTATCCGCTATACTGATATTTGAAAAACGAAAGCCATTATCGATAGTTTAGCAATTAAGTCGTGTTAAAGTCATGCAGTCATCTAGGTTTAGAGGGTTTAGAAGTTTAGATGACGACCTAAATAACAAACCATTAATAACAACCTGTTGAACCAGGTGCTACGTACGTTCTATTTTTTAGTCGTGTGCTGGTTCTGGCAAATCAAAGTACGCTCCTTTTGTTTTATCTAATGTTCCAGCTATAATTATAAAGTTCTCCATTGTTGGTTTTAAGTCAATGTATTTGTCTATGATACTTCTATGCTTATAGATAATAAAGCTGTTCTCAACATCAGGATTAATTTTATTGAGATGGGCTTCTGTTTTTGTGTCAGAAAAAGCAGGAACAAAAGTGAGGGCAATATTTTTTAAATTCAACGCTTCACCAAGTTGTTGCAATTCTCTTTGCCGGGCTTCTTTGGAATAGGAATTTTCGTTGCCATATACAAAATAGGCTTTAAGATATTTTTGCCGCTTAATACTTTCCTGTTCCAAAAAAGTTAGCCACAGTTTAATATCGGCCCAATTTGGATGATTGCCAACAAAATAAACAATCCCGTGATATCGCCCATATTTGCATACCGGGCAGGTTCGTGTTCCCTTGTCTGGTCCATAAGCGTGGAATGGAATAAATGACGGTTGGTCTTCACCAATATTTAATCCGGATGAATTTACGTTGTCTTCTTTTTGGGGATAGTTGGGAATATTTAGTCCTAAAACAATATCGTGTTCGGCTATTTGAAGACTGTCTTTCAGTAATATCCTCACTACCGCACTACCACCACGATTTTCTTGTGGATACTTCTTAAAATATGGAACGAGTAATTTGTCATCATCAAAATTAATATCGTCCGTATAATACTCATTTTCAATATTGGGTTCTTTAATGGACAGGTGAATATGTGCTGGTAAAACATCATTTGGATAAGGTGCGGGCCGGACGGTATAAATACTATATTTTCCGTTTTCACCTGTTTGTACCCAACCCCGGATATGGCCGTGTGGTTTTGCTTTTTCATTCATGCCCCTGGTTGGAGCATAAAGGCCGTTATTATCTGTGTGCCAATAGTAAATAACCACATTCGCGGCGGGTGTTTTTCCCCCTGGTTGGTAAACGGTTCCGGTAACTAACAGTTGCTGGCCTTTTTCTGTCCAGCCTGCACTGGTGTCGATGGATGAAATAGTTGCAGGCATATCTATATACATAATTTCACAACCGTCACAACCACCACCTACCGTTTTTTTATTGCCTGTTTTGTTTACCTGTTGAGTCTGGTTGTTGCTTTTTATCTGTCCGTTACAACTTGCTAACAGGTTGAAAAGCGGAATAAAAAGTGCAAAGGATATTAGTCTGTTTATCATTTTGTATGATGTTCGTTTTAAGTTGCACACAAACTTCAATATTATGAAGTGGTGGAAAAATAGTATTCACTGAAGCCAGGCTAACAGATGATAAAAATAGAAAAAAAATTATGATTTAAAGTGAATTCAGTGTTGCCTGGCGGGCCTGTACCGGTGCTTCGCCATTTAGAACGGACGAGTAACCAAAACTGTATGATACCTAACCAATGAAGGAACCGCTACCAACTGAACGGTTATATCAGGGGTATCGTTATTGTTCTTCTACAATTTCATTTTTTAAAATGCTTTTCAAAAATATAAAACCGATTGCTCCAGCAATCAATGAGGAAATAAGAATTACAAATTTTGCATTATTGATGATCGCTTCATCGTCAAATGCAAGCAATGCGATAAATATAGACATGGTAAACCCGATGCCCCCTAAAAAGCCAGCACCAACTACGGATTTCCAATTCATGTCGTCCGGTAGTTTGCAAATCCCAATACTAACAGCTAAAAAACTCAACAGGAAGATGCCCACAGGTTTGCCAGCAATAAGGCCTAACGCAATACCCAAACTGTAAGGCTGGGTAAGGGTTTCTCCCATATCAGCACTTAACACGATCGCAGTATTTGCCAATGCAAACAGGGGCAAAATGATAAAAACAACTGGTTTGTGCAGAAACTGTTGCAGAATGTAAGAAGTAGATTTTTCATCTCCATTTCCAAATGGAATTGCAAATGCCATCAATACCCCGGTAATAGTTGCATGTACGCCCGAATTAAGCATGAAATACCACATCGCAACGCCACCAATTTAATATGGAACGAGGTTGCTAACTTTTAGCCGGTTCAAAGCAAGCAGCGCAGCAAAAATTCCTAAGGCAATAAAGAGGTTTGTCCAGAGTAACGTTTTTGTATAAAAAATAGCGATCACCAATATCGCTCCCAAATCATCTATTACAGCCAATGCAGTTAAAACTATTTTAAACGAGGTAGGCACCCGGTTTCCCAATAGTGACAAAATACCCAAGGCAAAAGCAATATCCGTAGCCATTGCAATACCTGCTCCCGACTGTGTTGCGGTACCAAAGTTTAATAGTAAAAACAACCCGGCCGGCACAATCATACCGCCGAGTGCACCAAATAGGGGTAATAGCGCATCCTTTATATTGGAAAGCTCTCCTTAATAAATTTCTCTCTCCAGTTCCAAACCTATTAGTAAAAAGAAAATGGTCATTAAGCCATCATTGATCCAATGTTCAATGCTGTGTCCCGCAAAAGCTGTTTGCCAGAAATGATAGTAACCTTCACCAACACCTGTATTGGCAAGTATCAACGAAATCACGGTACCGGCTATTAGTGTTAGCCCACCGGCTTTTTCGCTGTTGAAAAATGCTGTAAATAGATTGGTTGCTTTCATTTTATTAACTCACATGATAATTGATGATATCCTCAAATAAAAAATAAATAGCGAAATTAAATGAAAATAAATTGGGTATAAAATGCGGGCACCCGCCAGTTAAAAATATAGATGGATTTGTCGGTAAATAGGATAACGTATGAGGTAAAAAGCAGTAACCATCCAAATACCTCATCCCTGTGTGCCTTTTATTATGAGAGGAATTTTTGCTTGCAAAAAGCAAAGAAAACGGTTATCGTTCTTTTTTCAATGGACGCTATTAAATGGGTTAAACTCCTGCAATAGAAGGTACCCGTATTTGTTGGTGTCACCATACCATACTAAGATATGAAAGTGCAATAGAATTTAACAGACAGTTTGCATTGCATTGGCAATTCCAGCGCTTTTGCAAGATCGCCTGTTGTGTATTAGCAGAATAATAATAAAAACGCTTTGGTAAATGGTTCCCTTGTTTTGCAGACTTATTCGTTTTGCACCTGCTCCCGGGCCAGATACAATTAAAATTAGCATGGTAAGCCCAATGACAGTTATTCGATTTTTCCACTGAAAGCTAACCCTGCCATCCATCTATTCTCCGTTACACGGGGGAAAGACGAAAAAGCAGTTCTTCTCAAAGACGGCAACTAACGCAAGCGTATAGGTTTTCCCAAAATGCAGGTTTTAAAAAAATAGGTCCAGGGCATGGCAACTATTGGAAAGAAGACCCAGATAAAAACATAGGTAGTACCTTCTGCAGGCGAACCAGCCAGCTCATTTTTTATCCACAGCGGGTAAGCAACTATAAACAACCAGGCTAATTTGTAAACAATCTCGAACAGTACAATCGGCAACATTTTTAAGGGCCGGATAATGCCGATAAAAGAAATTACTGAATACGAACCCCACATACACCAGGCAGCAGCGTCGGTAATGCCCCAGGGGCCCTTGTGTTGAAAAATATGCGACCAGGCGTCGTACGTAAGAAATGTAAACATTAACAGGAAAAGAAGCCGCAACAAATAGATATTCATTTTGGGAACGCCATCATGATGTTCAAAGTCTCTTTTGAAAAGGTTTTGCGCAAGTTGTAAAAGTTTCATACTGATTATTTTTATTGCAAGCTGCTGCCTTTGGTTGGAGGAAAAAAGTAACTTGTTCAGAATATTGCTTCTAACTGACAGAGACCCGGAATAGGCTGACCAATCAAATTTTGTCAGCTAAAACAATACTTTGATACACGCAATGAACGAATCTGTCAAACTATCGGCTGAATTTTGCAAAAAAGCAGATATTGCAGTATAATCGATAACAAATGCGCAGGGCTGTATATAAAAAGATGCTTTGGATTGTAATGGCAGCCAGCATTTTTTTACTGTTCCGCTGGCTGTTTGGCCTTGCTATTCCCGAAATTGCATTTCAATTTGCAGCAGGTATCACAGCCATTATAATGGCAGGTGTTATTACCGGCAGGTATGCAGCCAGGCTTTGGCATAAAGCAGAACGGAACTCCTTTCGTACAACGCTTGGATGGCTGATCGCATCCGCACTGTTATGCCTCTTTTTAATTGGGGTATTTATCAATAAAATGATTGAACACACCCAGTTCAATTATTTTTTCTTTACGGTTATTGCTATATTCCTGGTGAATGCCGTGTTTGCTATGATCATCAGCATGGTGCGTCACCGGATAAAGCGTAACATGCATGCTGCGCAAACAGCGCTTGCACAAAGCAAAACCGAACTGCAACTATTATCTGCACAGCTCAGTCCTCATTTTTTATTTAATACATTGAACAATTTATATGGTCTTTCACTTACGGAACATCAAAAAGTGCCTGAACTGCTTTTGAAGTTATCAGACCTGTTGCGTTATTCCGTTTATGAAGCCAAAGAAGTATTTATGCCGATCCCGAATGAAATTGACTATCTTAAAAACTACATTGAATTTGAAAAGATCAGGTTAGGCGAAAGGTTATCGCTGTCGGTAAACATCCAGGATGTTGCGGATACCGCTATCCCGATCGCACCCATGTTGCTGATTGTGTTTGTTGAAAATGCATTCAAGCATTCCAAAAACAATGATGACGAAAAGGTGTTTATCGGGATTGAATTAAAAACCAATGCTGATACGATTTTCTTTTCCGTGATAAACTCCTGCTCCCAAAAAATTGAAACAATACCATTATTAAATTCCCATGCTGGTTTTGGGTTAAAAACTGTTAAAAAAAGATTAGCATTGTTGTATCCCGACAAACATGCGTTGAAAATAACAGCATCGGAAAAGAGCTATTCAGTAACCCTGTCATTAAAATATCAATGAAGATTAAATGTTTAATTGTTGATGATGAGCCAATAGCGAGGCAGATACTGGAAAGGTATTGTTCTTTCCTGCCAGAGATTGAAGTACTGGCCAGTTGTAAAAATACATTGGAAGCTAAGCGCATCATTCAAAGTAAACCGGCCGACCTCATTTTTTTAGATATCAACATGCCGGTATTAGATGGCTTATCCTTCATGAAAACGCTGGTAAAGCCTCCGCAAGTAATATTCACCACCGCTTATAAAGAGTTTGCTCATGAAGCCTTTGATCTTGCCGCCTGTGATTATTTGTTGAAACCATTTTCCTTAGAGCGTTTCATTATTGCAGTTGACAAAGCAAGAGGAAAATTACAACCGGAAAATAAGGCAGAAGTACAACCGGCTGAAAACTTTACCTATATAAAATCTGCAGGAAAAATTTACAAAATCAATTTTGACGATATCTGCTTTGCTGAAGCCAATGGTAACAATGTAAAAATTGTAACGAAGAGCGGAGCTATGAAACCAGCCCTCACTTTCACAGCACTGGAGGCAGTGCTTCCGAAGTCGCACTTCATTCGCCTGCACCGGTCGTTCATCATTAGTAAAAGTAAAATAAGCCATATCGAAGGCAACCGCGTCTTTATCGGCGCAGTAGAAATTCCTATTGGTGCTAACTACAAAGAGCATTTTTTCAGGGAATTGGGTATTAGATAAGTGCAGGCTTGTTTGTTGGAGCTTGCTAATTTTTTCCCAAATCATATAAAAGTGAGCTGCCAGGCAATAAAGCTGCTTGATCTAATTATCGGGCCATCGCCTTATTTACTTACAGGCATAGCGTTCCATGTCAGGCCATTGCTTTTCCAACCTAAAATAACTGGCAATCATATAAAATGCGTGGTATAACCCAGGCGCAGCAAGGGATGGCAGTATTTAAAACAAGTTTAAGCATCATTAAACGGGCCATAAGTTAGAGTTTACAATAAAACTACTCTACTTACTTTTGTATCAACAGGAAGTAGAATTGCAATTGTTGTTTCAAATCAAATAGCTACCATTGTTACCAGTTTACGGTGATGATGCTAGTTTAAATAAAATATCGCAAGCGACTAAAAATAGTAAAAATTTTCATATGGCAAGCAATCGTTAAAGTCCTTCCGTTTCTACGGAAGGACTTATTTTTTGTTCACCTTATTCATTCATTCACCCGAACTTGATTTCAAAGTACTTTCCGCAAATAGCTTTTAAACAGCACTTGTATTACAAAATCGATTAGCAATCCGAATAGCGCAATAGGAATTAAATAAACAAACAAAAGAGACGCTTATGAAATTGAATAGTTGGTCAAGCGCAAACAAAAAATATAACAAGGTGTAATTTTATACTTCACAATCATTGCTGCCAACTGCTAATATATCCTTGTAAAAAAATAAAACTTTTTTTTCAATTAACTGATACAAAAAATGAAAAAAGGGCCGTCTGTTGACAGCCCCTTTACCCGGGTTAGGAAAATTATTTTTAGCTTAAAACTACTTTATTAATTTACTACATTCATTGTTGTTTTACTGTTGCCCGGGCCACTTATTTCCAACTGGTACATTCCTTTCGCCAACAATGATGAAACGCCAATGGCTTCGGTAGTATTGCTGCTGGTAATATTCATTTCATTTTTATAAACAGCTTGCCCGTTGGCATTCAATAAACGTATGCTATACTTACCCACCGGCTGGTTGCTAAACTGCAGGTTAATGGTATTATTTTGTAAAGGGTTTGGATAAACTGTAATGGCAGTTGCTTTATTTCCCATTACCACTTTTACCACCTCACTGTATTGTACCTGTCCGCTGTGGCCGATGCTTTTGATGCGGTAAAAATTATTGCCGGTCACAGGGTTTTCATCCAGCCGCATGTATTGAGCCTCAGCACTATTGTTTCCTGTTGCCACAATGCTGCTGATTGTATTAAAGTGAGTTCCGCCGGTTGATTTTTGCAGTTCGTATTTTGCAATGCCGGTTTCGCTGGCTGCATTCCATGCCACTGCAATGGCCTGTTGCTGTTGGTATGCTTTTACCGATGTATAAGTAACAGGCAATATCACCGGCTGTCCAAACACAATGCTAAACCGGTCAATGGCATAGGATGCAGGGTCTGATGAAACGGTAAAAGGTATCTCAGTAACTCCACCCATGTTCAGCAAAGTATTATTAATGCTGGCTGAATATTTATCTTTCAGCACGGCATACAGTCCACTGGTTTCCATGGCTTCGGCAGTTACCTGCAGTTTGTATTGCTGGGTTTTAAGATCGTAAATAATTAAAAAAGTCGTATCATCACCATCAATGTTTTGCCTTCTTTCAATGGCCAGTTCACTGTTGTTTCGGGCAATGCAGATATTTTCTGCCGTATTGTAAAATTTCCTTGCGTCATTGTTATCCACTGCATTCAGGTAATCGTTACCGTAAGTGGTCAATACACCATCTGATAAATAAGCAGACCCGTCTGTTCTTACTGAAAACAAGTTAACCCTCAGTTTTTCATTTCCACTTAACGGCCTGAACAGCAGATCACTTCCACTGGTAGTTTTATCTGTTTCTTTAAAAGTGAGCGTACCCGGATTGATACCATCCATTGATTCTACAAAGAAAGCCTGTCCGCTGGGAATATACTGGCTTACAGGGCTCACGGAAGTCGTGGCATCATACCCTGCCCCATTCCAGATAAGGGTTACATATCCGCCCAAACCAAAGGTACCAGCAAGTTTAGGATCCCATACATACAGTTTATCGCTTACATTGTCTTTCGTAATCGAATGAAAATCTATTCCCGAAGGATAAGGATTACCCACTACCGTGCCATTGAGTGCATTTACATTTGCCACCACATCGCCGGTATTAAGTTGTCCGGCCATCCTTAAGGTAGTAGCTGTTTGTGCAGCATTGGCGCCCTGCATCAGGTTGGTACTACGGTTGCCGCGGATGTATAAAAAATAACCGGGGTAATTGGTAATGGCTGTATTGGTGCCGGGTGAAAAAGGAATACCGGTAAAATTATCCGTGATGTTATTATATACTTTTATGGAGGGGTTATGGTTCAGGCCCTGGTCAAATCCCTGGGCTGTAGTACCACCGGTAATTTGAATTCCGTAGCCCGGAGATGGATTGCCGGAGGTTACACCTTCCTGCCAGGCAGTATTGATGGTGGGGGCATTGGTAGCAGCGATGGGTGCCGCTAATAATCGCCACCCCTTTCCTTCCGTTATATACCGTTCAATGCTGAATTTACCGCCCCCGGAATAATCAAAGTCTCCGCCCGTAACAGCCACTCTTGCTGTACCGCTGAGATCCGATACCAGAGTGATGATCTTATCTGTAAGGTCAATCGTGCCCGTTGTTGGGGTAAGCGTTCCTGATATGCTGAATGATCTGTCAATCAATACACCAGCGGCATTGTCCACTTCCAGGTCGTGCATAGCAGCTACGGTAGCAGTACTGCCCGGGAAGCTCTGCGGTGCTGATCCGTTCAAAATCATCAGCCCGTTGTTGGTCAATGTTCCACTGTTGCTGAAAGCACCTGTGATAACAAGCGTGCCGTCACTGGTTACAGTAAGCGAAGCGCCGGATGTTATGGAAAGGTTATTCACCATAATATAATCGGGGATAGCGGGATAGTGCGACAATCCTGCAGGCAAGGCTAAGTCAATAATGCCATCGGGTACTGCACCGCTGCACCAGTTACCGGTATTGGTCCAGTCGCTGTCAATACTGCCAGTCCATTTATTGGCAAAGCTGATGGTAACATCATCTGTAGAAGCAGTACAGGGGGCATTGTCAATTGACCAGCGCAGCACATAGGTTTGCCCTGATATTCCGCTAAAGCCGGACCCGGGGCTGGATGCAGCATCAAATGCACCGCCGCTTCCGCTTACAATGCTCCAGCTTCCTGTACCAACTGATGGAGTATTTGCAGCAAGCGTAGCTGATGCGCCGCAAAGACTTTGATCAGGGCCTGCATTGGCAGTGGCAGGTAATGATGTTATATTGATAACAGCACTGCCAGTTTTGTCTGTTACCTGTGCAGTACAGGCGGCATCAGTTAATGTACTGATGGTAAAAGTTGTAGCCGCTACCGGGCTAACATTGGCCGTTAGTGTACTGCTGTCGCCGGAAAAAGAAGCCCCGTTTGATAAAGTGCCGCTCCATGGACCGGTACCTGTTACGGTAATACTCAGTGTTGTACCTGACCCGCTGCAAATGGTATTATCGCCGCTGATAAGGCCGGTGGGGTTATTCCGGGTAACAGCTACTGGCTGTACATCCGAGCAACCGCCCACTGTAGTAGTTCCTTTAATATAATAAGTTCCGCCAACAGCTACCGCCGATGGCGATGCCAATACTATGGAAGCTGCAGCATCCCGCCAGTAAGTAAAAGTTAACCCGCTGCTTGAACCTGCTGTTACTGCCGGAAGTGTTAAATTAACTGTTGCCGGAGAGCAAAATGCAGCCGGGTCAGTGATTACAACCGTTGGTGTTAAACAAAGCAATGCTTCTGCCAGTGCAATATCACCAAAACCAGTAAGGCCGGTTAGCTGGGTGCTGGTGGAAGTTTTTGTACCCACAGTTGGATAAGTCCATGAACCTGCATACCTGCCACCGGTTAAAACGGCAGTATTGAGCGAAGCATCTTTATCGCCTGCAACAAAGTTAAAAACCGCATTGTAGTTAGTAAAAGTTGTTCCAATATTGCTGAGTGTCCAGTAACGGTTAATAGAAAGTGTACTATTTAAAAGTGCAGACGCCAAAGACGGGTGATCATTGCCGGTGCTTTTTACCGAAACATTACCGGCTATAGACACACTTGAAAAAGTTATTGTTACCGGTGTGTAATTGTTTGCATCACCAATATCAAAAGTTCTGGCAACATTTGTACCCGTGGCAATATTTCTTTGTTCATTGCCATTGATATGCCCGTTGGTACGGGTGATACTGCCGGTACTGCTGACAATAACAGCGTTTGTTCCTGTTGTGATGATTCCGGATGTAAGCGTAAGTGTACCCGTAATGGTTGAACTCATTGACTGGGTTATTCCGGCTGCATTATTTACTGTAAGGTTTCTAAATGTTGTAACACCTGTACCGCCCAATGTTTGAGCGGAGGCGCCGCTAAAGGTAACAGTGCCTGTGCCTGCTGTAAAGCCTCCGGCACCCACATTGTTGATCCAGTTGCCCGCCAAAACAATATTGCGGTTGTTGGTAGTATTGCTTAATACACCGGAGCTGACTGTAAGGTTTCCGTTAACGGTAATATCGGTAGTGGAAATAATTTTGTTACCACTACCGGCAATGGTTAAATGATAATAGGTTTGGCTCCGCATGGTGGCACTACCGCTGTTATAAGTAACGGTGTTGCCGCCAGCCGTGGACGTAAGTGCAGCTATCGATAATGGCGTGGTGCTGCCTAAGGATAGTTTAGCATTGCTGCCCTGCACAAAAATGGTTCCTGTTAAAGTACCCACAGAAATAACGGTACCTGTAATGTTATTAGTGAGTGTTCCGGCATTTACATCCAATACACCTGCACTCCTGATATCACCTGCACCTGACCATGTTTGTGTAGCACTGGTGCGGATGGCACCTGCATTAAATGCAAGTGCAGTGGTATTGTTTTGCGAAATGCCACCGGCAAAAATTAACCTGCCAATGGTAGTAACAGAAGTGGCTGTAAAAGTGGAAGTACTGCCAACTGTAACCAGTCCCGTGAAAGTGGTAATACCTGTTCCGTTATTATCTAAAAATCTGCCATTACCGCTGAGGGAAGTGGTACCTGAAATAGTTAGGTTGCCGGTTGTGCTGGTGGTTAATAAACCCGTCAGTGCCAAATTTCGCACAGTATAATTTATAAGCGGTCCGCCGAAAGTAACACCGGTGGTACCTGTTCCGGCAATCGTGATATCCCCGTTACCCAATATTGCAATGCCCCTGTTAAAACTCATGTTCACAGTTCCAGTGAGGGTTTTATTATCGCCGATGGTGGCTGCTCCTGCGGAAAAAGTTCCGGCAGTATTTGTGAAGCCTGCGCTAAAGATCATATTGGCTGCAGTTGTAACTGAAGTGGATACCCAGCGCCCGGTTGAATTGTGTGTTACCAATCCCGTGAAAGTAGAGATGCCTGCATTGTTATTGTCTGTAAAATCTCCTGCACCGGTTATAGCAGTTGTACCGCCGACAGTGAAACTGCCCGTAGTGTTTACTAATAGTGTACCCGTCAGTGTTAAGTTGCCGGGGATCACATAATTCATTGCTGTACCTGCAAACCGTATTCCCCCGGATCCTGCAAGGGTAATATTTCCGGCACCGGTAATGGAAAGTGGGTTATTGAAAACCATTACAACAGTTCCGCTTAATGTTTGCCCGTTTGATATAGTAGCACCACCAGCGCTGAAAGCACCGGCAGTATTCGTAAAGCCTGATGTAAAAACCATATTGGCTGCGGTGGTTACTGTTGGGGTACTCCATACGCCGGTTGAATTATGGGTAACCAAACCGGTAAAACTGGTACTCCCGGCATTGCTGTTATCCACAAAAGCACCCGTGCCAGTTATGGAAGTAGTGCCGGTAACAGTTAAGTTACCGCTTGTGGTGAGTGACAACCTGCCAGTTAGCTTTAAATTTCTTACCGTATAATTAGTAGTACCCCCAAAGGTGGCGCCATTCGTAGCTGTACCGGCGATGGTAATGTCACCATTGCCCGATACCGTTAACCCGGTGGTGAAATTCATATTGATGGTTCCGGTAAGGGTTTTATCATCCCCTATGGTAGCAGCGCCTGCATTGAAAGCACCGGCGGTGTTGGTAAAGCCTGCGGTAAAGATCATGTTGGCTGCAGTAGTCACTGTTGTTGAGGTCCAGGCACCTGTAGAACTATGCGTTACCAACCCGGTAAAACTGCTAACGCCGCCATTGTTATTATCATTGAAAGCCCCCGTACCGGTTAAAGTTGTTGTGCCGCTTACAGACAGGTTGCCTGTGGTGCTTACAATTAACAAACCGGTTAAGGAAAGGTTTCTAACCGCATAGTTAATGGCAGTGCCGCCAAAGCTTACACCTGCGGATGTGGTACCAGCAATTGTCAAATCGCCATTACCCAATACCGTTAGTCCGTTGGCAAAGCTCATGTTCACTGTTCCGGTAAGGGTTTGATTATCCCCGATCGTAGCAGCACCTGCATTGAATGTACCTGCTGTGTTGATGAAGCCTGCTGTAAAGACCAGGTTGGCCGGAGTGGTTACTGCAATGGATGTCCAGGCGCCTGTAGCGTTATGTGTTACCAAACCGGTAAAGCTGCTGATGCCTACATTGTTATTATCAGTTAAAGCACCTGTGCCGGTAATAGCTGTTGTTCCGGTTACCATAAGATTTCCTGTGGTGCTGACGGTTAACAAACCTGTGAGCGAAAGATTTCTCACCGTATAATCAATCGCTGTGCCGCCAAAAGTCACACCAGCACCTGTTGTGCCTGCTACCTTCAGGTCTGCATTACCCAACACGGTTAGTCCATTGAAAAAACTCATGTTTACTGTTCCGGTAAGGGTTTGGTTATCTCTCACTGTTGCGGCACCGGCTGAAAAAGCCCCGATTGTATTGGTAAAACCGGCAGCAAAAATCATGTTGGCGGCGGAAGTTACTGCAGTGGATGTCCAGCTACCTGCTGTTTTAGTAACCAGTCCTGTAAAAGTATTTACACCAGTATTACTTGCATCTAAAATATTGCCTGCTGTTGCAGTAGTGCCGGCAATTGTAAGGGTACCGGTAGCCAGGTTGATAGTTGCTCCTGTATTGACGGTTAAATTTCCTGCCACTGCTAAAGTGAAAGTACCCAGCGTTAATACACCATTAGTGCCGCCGCCAATAACAATATTGCCCACACTGTTTGCAGGCGATACATTGAGTGTTACAGTATTTGCATTCCTAATGCTAACGGTACAATTGGTACAGGCATTTTGCCCGGGATAATCGGTGGAAGCTGCCCAGGTGCTGCCATCGTATTTTTGCCAGCCTGCCGCTGCATTCCAGTTCATGGTGGCGGCGTTGGAACGGTAATCACCTGCTGCCTGGCTGAAAGACTGGGTTGCTATAAGCAATAAAAAGCCTGTCATTATAATAAACCATGAAAACAGTTCTACTGGTTTTAAACTAGCTTTTAATGGGATGCTGTTTGTCAACAGATTAATGAAAGCATTGATCTTTTTTACATTTCTCATGATGTATAGATATTGGATAAACTATTATGGTATTGTACCAGCAACCTATTAACCCATCTGTTATTTTTGGCAGATTTTTCGGTCGCTTAATTATATATCATTGTACAAAAACCTGGTGAACAGCAATTCTATATTGCCGCAATGCAATAATGAAAAGTTCATCAGGCCAGGCTATTTTAAAGACTCTATAAAAAAGACGATGCATTCAAATTTACTATAACAGAATGGCTCAAGGCCATATATGTGCTGTTCTAAACGTCAATGTGTAGCGTTTATTTTATCTTACTGTAGAAATTTATCTTCCGGCGTGTAGTTATTGTACTACCAAGCAATTTTATGTTTCTACGAGAATTTTGATACCGGTGCAATAACCCTGGAGAACGGCTATATGCTTTTAGCAGTGTAAACATGGACTACCCGATTCGTAAACTGGTGCAGGAAGTCTGTTTTACACAGACAATATCCTGCCTGAAATACAAGCGGATTTAAAATCAAATCCTCCCGGCCCGGTGTTGCAAGTATAATTCCTGCTTTCATCTGATAATCCTTTTTTCGGAGCATAGATAAAATGAGCATACCCTATGCTGCATTACCGCATGCTTCAATGTTATCATTTTGTAAACAACCAACGGGGTGAAGCCTGTTGCTCCTATTTTGCTGATATCCACGTTACATTATCAAATTCAGGTTATCCTTTTATGAACAAAAGATTTGTTTCATATCCTTTTTTTGCTTTTTCATTCAGTATTTCGTTTGCAAAAACGCTCGCCGATATTGGTCTTATCGAACAACATCATCAATTATGTTCTATGCTATTTTTTAAAACTAAAATCACGTACACATCGGTTGTTGGTCAACAAGACCAACAACTGCGTTTGCGGAATACCCTGATGCGGTTATTGGCAGACCAACAGCGGCTAAAAAGACAACATTTAGATAATATAGCAAGCTGAAAACAGCCATTGAATAATACTACTTTTGTGTTCCACCAATCCTGATAAACCATACTTGCAGGCATTGCAGTTCAGTCGGCAATGGTAAAACTGCACCCTGTTAAAATAACTGTTGCTCCTGCAATATTATATTATTCACTTTTCAAGACATTCAGCTTATGAAAAAGTTTTGCGCTTTTTTACTGTTATTTATTTCCTTCAAATCTTACAGCCAGGTGATTGCGGATCCCTCAATTGACCAGGTGAGTTTTACAAACATTTCGGGTAGCGTGATAGGCGATACACTACCCCTGGGATATGTAGCACAATTGAATGTTCCTATCACGAACCTGAGTACTGTTAACGCCATTCCGGCAGGAAGCTGTAAAATAAAGATTGGGCTTGGAAGCAAACTGATCTTAGACCCTGCATTTAACCTTAACCTTGTTAATACAAGCCAGTATTTTGAATGGACAGCAGAATTGAACAGCGGCCAGGTTCAGTTGACCGGCGATTTAAAATTTGACCTGCCGGCAAATTTTTCTGAAGTAGCAAAATTCAACGTACAGGGTAGCATACTGGAATATTCTACTACCACTACTAATTTTTTAATCACTAACCATAACACACAGGTAATACTATCTGATGGAAACCCAGCTAATAACTCATCCTTCAGGCTGTACAGAATAATTCCAGCAATAACAACACCGGTAAATTTCACCAGTGTTGTTGCGTTAAAAAAAGACTGCAACATTGATGTTGCTTTCTCAACGGAAAACGAGCTCAATGTGAATTATTTTGATATTGAAACGAGTAAAGATGGTATTCATTTTACCAAAGCCGGATCTGTAAACGCTGCCAACCGCACCAATTATAAATTTAATTTCCCGATAACTGCCAGCATATCGTCAGCAATACTGTACCTGCGTGTAAAGTCAGTTGACAACGACGGCAGCTATGAATTTAGTATTATTAGGGCCGTCAACGCAGAGTGCAAAAGCAAGGTATCCTTGGGCATTTACCCTAACCCTGTTGCCAACCAACAATACGTAACGATAAAAGCATCTGGTGGTTTACTGAACGGGAAATACAGGGCATCATTGTATGATGTGGCAGGAAAGCTTATTTCGATGAAAGAGCTTTCACTAAGCAACCAGCCGTCCTTTAACTATTTGCTGGAAGAAATTGCTGCAGGCCACTACCTCATAAAAATTGAAAATGAAGCAGACGGGCAACCTGTAATATTTGAACTGCATAAATTGTAAGTAATAAATAAAACCCCGTGACAAACGCTTATCGAATCTGAATCAGGGGTTTCTTTAACAATAGTTGGTAAGCAGCAGTCGTAGTAAAAGGAAAAAAGGGTTTCAATGTTGCTATTGAAACCCTTTTCATTTTAAGGGGTATAATACGGATAAATGTTTGGCAAAATTGGCTATAACCCTTTACAGTATCAATTTGTATGAAAGTTAAGTGAAAGTGAAAGTAGTTTCACTTTACTTTCTTGTAGATGAAAAAGAAAAAAAATGCGATGCTGGGACTGCAGCAGTTTAACATGTTTTTTAGCTGGATAATCCTGACATACTAAAACATCCAGTGGAGAAGAATCAAACTTCGCACATTTTAAAAAAAAAGGTTTACTTGCACAGGGATTTAACAAAGAACAACCGCATCAACTCTATCAAATGTTATGTCTACTTCACGAACAAAATCAATTGTTGAGTTTGTCGTAGCCATAGATAGAGCCATCCACAAATCAAAATGAAAAAGCCCTCAAAAGGCTGCTTTTTAGCTATTGTCTTGAATTAATCCTATGGCCGTCAGGTTGCTCTCCTGCAGTGCCAGCTTCCTCTTCAGATTAACACCGGTAATAAAAGCGTCTTATCCCAAAAAATCACCAACCATTTTTTAAGTAGGTAGCTTTTTGGGCAAAGAAAGGGGTTTATTCAGGCCGTCCAGGCAAAAGTACTTTCCTTCTGGTGTTTGGTTATTTGGGATTGATTGTACATAAAGTCTTCTTTAATACTTCCATCTTCATTTAGCCAGGAGCTATACCCCCAAAAGGTATTGAAATGAGACTGTGATACTTCAATGCTTACCAATGGAGAATCGGGTAGTCTCTTTAAGATCGAAAGGGCCGGAGATACTTTCTTTATTACTGCAGTAACAGATATTTCATCTTCCAACTGCTGAAGTATCCTTGAAATTTCCCTCACATGCAGGAATCGGCTTTCTGCCTTCAGGATAAACAATATTTTATTACGGGTAGGTGCAGCGGAATTATAATGATGGTATTTATTTACCAATAGCTGGATACTTTCCTGGAAATCGTTGCCCGAAGCCTTATCATCAGGCAGCATTTGCCCTTCAAAAATATTGTTGCTGTTTTTATATGCATCAATTGCATGATCCACTGCTTTTAACTTAAGCAGTAATTGCTCCTTTTCTTCTTCCAGCATTCTTACCAGGGCGTTGTTCATACCATTTTATTTTTCAGGCAGCCGGCAAACCGTTGACCGCTTAAATGCAAACGTTAATTATACTTAGGTTTTATAATCTGTATCAGTTAAGTGTTGCCCATAGATAAAATTAATGTATCGGCGTGTGAACCCTTGTTATGAAATTATCACTAAATTATTAACAGCGCCATCTAATCATTATATAAACGAAACAGCTTGCTGCTTATCCTGAATAACGGATGCGCCGTTTATACTGTGTGACATTTTAATAATGCCAATAAAAAAAGCATGCACAAGCTTTTACACTCATGCATGCCATACTTTTTGCTCAATAGTCTTAAGGGGACAATTAAATTATTATTTACAACCTCTCAAATTTCAAAACACCTAACTGCACATTGTCAACTGTTGTGAGTTGTACAAGGTATTTGCCTCCGGCAATACTACCCAGTTCAAGCGGGAAATTCTGTACACCGGCAAGCGTCAGGTCTTTCGCAAGCACTGTTTTACCAGACATGTCCATCATCTTTACTTTGTATTTACCATTAAATACGCCTTGTGCAGTAGCGATCATCACTTTATCCACTCCTGAGGCAGGATTAGGATACACACTTAATTTTAATGACAATGCTTTACAAAGCCCGTTGGTATTTTTTGCAGCGCTGTAAATAAGCCTGCCATTTCTTTCAACAGCTTTTATCCTTACGGCCATCCTCTCTGTCTGTAATGTTGCAGGCAGTTCAAAGCTAGCATTGTAAGACAAATTTCCTGCAGCATTCAGGCTGGCTACTTTTTCAAAAGCAACACCGTCTTTGCTTACTTCCACATCATATCGTGCCAGGTTGATCTCACGGTCAGTTGCAAAAGAAACATTGATGGCGCAGCCTTCCTTCACGATATCAGTAATAGTAGTTACTGAAACCGGGGCTTGCCTGTTGGTAACTGTGTACTGAAGAAACGATGAGTTATTGGCTCCATTTTCGTCAGACAATACAGTTCTGGTGTTGTGGTTGGTGATAAGGAAATTTGCAGTGATAGTTGATTTACCAACTACAGTGCCTTTCACTTTAAGGGCCACATCCACATCAGTTACATTTGCCGGTAACGGCGCAATCAATTCTCCTGTAACCTGTAGCTGTCCGCTGTTCATTGCAGCAGTCCATTTAAAATAGCTGTTCATTGCAGCCGTATTCAAATCGTAGGCTGGATCAAGCACCAGCTTTGAACCAAAACCAATTTTGATTTTGCAGCTTCCGGCAGGCAATGCCTGGCCATGGCTGTTATTCAATACAGGAATTTTTATTTTAACCAGTTCATTGGGTTGAATATATGCTTCATCCAACTGGTAGCCTCCCATATCGGTAAAGCTGATGGTTCCAAGTTTAGGATCAGCCATCACTGCCCTGCCCTGCTGTGCCATTCCGTTCAAAGAACAAAACAGCACTGAAGATGCCAACAGGCTCCGGGTGAGAAATTGTTTAATTTTTGAATTTGATTTCATTTTGTTTAATTTATTTTTTGAAAAAATAACCAAAGGGATTTTTAAGGATCCCTTTGGTATTCCAATCAATTACTCTGCAGTAAATACGATTGAGTTTAAGTTATTCACCAGGATCACTTCACCATCGGCCCTTCTTAACCTTGCACTCAATGGGAAGGTTGAAATGTCTGAAGTATTCCTTGTGAGGGTAACAGACACTCTTACCAATTGGTTACAAAGTAAAGTACCAGGGTTAGCTATATTCTGCGGATCGGTCAAAATGATCGATACAAATGCAGGGTTGGTGTTATCAATTTTCCACCTTGTGTTGTCCAGTGCATAAGTAGTACCACCTACCACAGTACTGAACAGTGTTGGGTTGAAGTTGATAGTGAAACCAGCTACTTTTGTTATCCTCAGCGTATCACCTACGGCTGAATTACCATTGATTTCAGCAATATTATATACAATGGTCTGTGTTACACCCGGAGTGATGAAAATGTTTCCAGTATAGTCAGATCCAAGTGTGATATCAGGTATGCCACCAGTAGGCTGCGTAATTACAATCGCTGCAGTAATAGCAGTACAACCGTTGTTATCAGTAACTGTTACAAGGTAGCTGCCAGCAGACAGGTTTGTAAATATACCATTCAGTGCGCCGGTTGTATTTACTGTAGGGCCATTAATGGTATAAGTATAAGGAGCTGTGCCACCTGAAGCAGCTACTGTGATAGTACCGTCAGTTGCATTAAAGCAGTTGTTGTTTGTGCTGCTGATGCTTGCGGCAGGAATGGTCAACACAGTTGGTTGACTTATGATCACTGTATTTACTGCACTGCAATTTGCGAGCGGAGCATCGCTTGGAGCCGTAGCAGTAATAGTGTAAGTACCAGGAACCAGGCCTGACAATGTAAAGGTATTTACACCAGAAGGAATGTTCTGTGTGCTAGTTGAGCCAGAAGGCCCTGTTGTAGTAACAATTGTACCTGAACTCACCGTTACATTGATGATACCATTGCCGGCACCACTACAGGTTACATTCACCTGAGTGTTGCTCAGTGTTATTGGCAATGTATATTGCAATGTTGCACTGTTGTTATTCAAATCATCATCAGATAAAGTCTGCAAAGCATTAGTGATTACGATATTTGAAACCACATTAGATCTACAAGCTGAATCACCTTTTACCCTGAAGGTTGCAATGCCGTTAAAGTCGGCTGGTATAGCTGTAGTGAGTGACTGTGTACCTGTGATGATAACATTACCACCAACAACGGCAGATGTCCATGTGAAATAAGTGTTCAATGGAGCAGAAGCCAATACAAATCCTGGAGCAAGTACCAGTTTCTTACCAAGATTAATGGTAAAGTTGATTGTACCTGCTGGAACCGGGTTTACCTGGTTAAGGTTGAAGAAAGGAATATTGATATCATACAATGCAGTGGAAGGAGCTAACAATAAAGTGTTGGCATTTTGTACACCACCGCTTGTTGTTGTAAAGTACATACCACCTACTGCAGGATCAGCTGTAGCAACACCTGGGTTAGCCAGTGTAAGAGGGGCAGTTGCTGTAGAAGCACAACCGTTAGCGTCTGTAACGGTGAATGTGTAGCTGCCGGCCAATAAGCTGGAGAATACACCAGAAGCAACACCGGTTGCATTGATTGTAGTACCAGTAGTAGTGACATAAGCATAAGCACCTGTACCACCTGCAGCACTTACGGTGATAGCACCTGTACCACCCGGAACTGCGATTGCAGTACTAACAGCTGCAGTAGCTGAAACAGCTAACGGCTGAGAAACTACAATTGAAGACGTTGTTGCTGTACAAACTGGATTACCAGCTTCTCTTGCAACAACTGTGTAAGATCCACCAGTTACAGTAAATGTATTACCAGACTGGAAAGTACCACCATTCAAACTGTATTGATATGTTCCTGCAGGAGATGCTGTAGCAGTTAAGGTAGTTGTACCACCATTACATGCGATTGTACCAGCAGAAGCAGTTACACCTGTGATGATACAGGCAGCAGGATCATTGATTGTTACAGAAGTAATTCCGGTACAACCATTGGCATCCGTTACCGTAAAGCTGTAAGTACCTGCTGTACGGGTAAATGAACCTGTGCCTGTATAAGGAGCAGTACCACCAGTTGCGCTAATTGTTATTACACCAGAACCACCAACTGTAGCGATTGGAGTGGTAACCGAACCTGAAGCAGCAACAGCTGTTGGCTCAGATACAGTTACAGAAGAAGATGTTACATTACAAGAAGGAGTAGCAACTTCTCTTGCAGTAACAGTATAAGGAGAACCAGCAGCATTAACTGTGAAAGTATTACCGCTCTGGTAAGCACCGCCGTTAAGGCTGTACTCAACAGTATTTGAGGTACCACTAACAGTAGCTGTAAGCGTGGTAGTACCACCGTTACAGGCAATTGTGCCTGCAGCAGCAGTAACCTGTATGGCGCAAGCTGCAGCAGCAATAACTTGAACTGAAGATGCCGCAGCATTGTCAGCCGTATTATCACCACCTACAGAAGTTCCCGCTGCACAGGTTGTACCATTACCAAAATTTATATTTCCTACAACTAATGTAGCAGGAGCAATTGTAACGCCTTGTATTTTCAATAAAATAACACGATTCGTTGCACCTGGAATAGCATCACCACTATTACATAAACGAAGCTGTGTGCCCGTATTTGTCAAAATTGACCACCCGGC